>Ga0137307_100081_pt1 | contig 142955 bp, 128 predicted proteins | sample NAcewD2O_March_2_FD_97180 | JGI IMG/M metagenome (GOLD analysis project Ga0137307, IMG submission 97180) | Mouse cecal microbial communities from Vienna, Austria - N-Acetylglucosamine amended D2O_March | ecosystem: Host-associated > Mammals > Digestive system > Large intestine > Cecum | place... | reverse complement strand
GCCATTATACGCTAAATTGAAATTTAATTCAAGTGTGATTAGCGCAACTAAAAGTATAAATGTAACTATTAAAACAGATATTCATTTTATATTTTTTAAATTGCGATTTCTTTTTTATCTTAAAGCCGTTATTTGCAAGCAATCTATTCGATGCAATATTATCTTGCGCAACTTCCGCAGTTATCTCAATGCCTCCGTTATTGCATATAAAAGTAACAATTAAAGCCAATAGTTCAGAACCAAATCTTTTCCCCCAATAGCCCTTATGAACACAATATCCTATATCAAATATTTCCTTTTTTTCGTCAGGGAAAATACAAGCAGAACCTATTATCTCATCAGAACTGTTTAAAACAACTGTCAAATAATATCCGTTTGGGCTATCTTCAAGACTGTCAAGTGCTTTTTGAAAATCACTATCGACATATTCCGCCGTCGGGTCGCTCATATATTTGCCGTTTTCCTTATCAAACCACATTGCGGTAAGATATGGCAGGTCTGACTTTTGATAATTCCGTACAGTTATTCTTGAAGAAACAAGCGGTTTCTCTATTAGCATTTTAAAAATTCTCCGCTAAATTATTGTTTGATTCATTATTATTTATGACAACATTATTTTAGAACCAGCGCCTTCTTGGGGCAGAAATCAGAGCATTTTCCGCATCTTATGCATTTATCGTGATTTATTGTAGGGGCTTCGAATGCATTTTGCGACAGCGCGCCGACAGGACACACTTTTACGGCAGGACAAGGATGATTTTGCGGACAATTATCTTTAATCAAATTAAGTGTTTTTATCATATTCAATCCTTTATATTTTTATGGCGATATTATAACAAAAAAAAGAGATTTACGCAAGTGGATAAAGTAGATAATTATGATTGTTTGCAAATAAATGTACAAAGAAAATGACCGATAAGATAGCGGTTCTTATCAGTCATCTAATGGCGGACGAGTAAGCCCTGTCGGGCTTCGGTTCGACGGGGCGATTTGTATTGCAAATCGCTTCCGCTTCTCTTGCTACACCAAAACGACACGGCGCATTTTTACGCCGTGTCGTTTTGGTGGACGAGTAAGCCCTGTCGGGCTTCGGTTCGACGGGGCGATTTGCATTGCAAATCGCTTCCGCTTCTCTTGCTACACCAAAACGACACGGCGCATTTTTACGCCGTGTCGTTTTGGTGGACGAGTAAGCCCTGTCGGGCTTCGGTTCGACGGGGCGATTTGCATTGCAAATCGCTTCCGCTTCTCTTGCTACACCAAAACGACACGGCGCATTTTTGCGCCGTGTCGTTTTGGTGGACGAGTCGGGACTTGCACCCGAGTCTTACAGGTTTTGTCTAAGCTTTCTACATACTTAGTCTATCGTTCAGCTTACTCCGTTTCCGCCGACAGACAGGCTGAAACGTCAGCATACCGCAAATTTACTCACAGCCGCGCGCGGTAAGACGCGACAATGATTTAACCGTTAAAATAACGCCGTTTTGCCGTCAACGGTATACGGCAGACGACGGACAGCGTAAGTTACGCTGCGCAAGCGACGCTTGCTCTTCTCATCGAAGGGAAAGCGACGACTTTCGAATCTTTTGATTCTGCGTTTAAATTTAAGTTTCCGTATTTTACAAAGCCGAGCCTTTGGTATGCTTTTCCTATTCTCTGCCTGCAATCGAATCTGAAACTCGCCCATAGCCGACGAATAACGCCTTTTCGTCCGCTTTTTATATTATATACGTTTACACCGAAAAAAATCAAGCGTTTATTTTTGTTTTTTATTGACATTTTTTCTTAAATACATTAAAGTAAAGCTGATATGATTTACACCGTTACGTTTAATCCCTCGTTGGATTACTACGTTCAAGTAAATAATTTCAAAAGCGGAATTGTCAACCGTGTTTCAAACGAGAGGCTTGCCGTCGGCGGAAAAGGAATAAACGTTTCACTTGCACTAAAAGAATTGCAGGAAGAAACGTTTGCACTCGGCTTCGTCGCAGGCTTCACGGGCGAGGCGATAAAAAAGAAAGTTGCCTCTCTCGGTCTTAACGCTCTGTTTTTCGACGCGGAAGGTCAGAGCCGTATCAACGTTAAAATCAAGGGCAATACCGAAACCGATATCAACGGCACGGGTGCGCACGTTTCGCAGACCGACATAAACGCCCTTATACGAAAGCTCAAAGCTATGCTCAAAGAGGGCGACTGGGTTGTAATCAGCGGAAGCGTGCCTTCGAATCTCGACGAACTGACTTACGCGAATTTCATCAAAAAAATCAGAACGGTTCACGGCGTGAATATCGTCGTCGACGCCTGCGGAAAACTGCTGACCGAAACGTTAAAATTCAAGCCGTTTTTAATAAAGCCGAATCTTTACGAGCTGAGCGAAATTTTCTCTCTCCCCACCGCTCCCGACATAGAACAGATTTTCGCCTGCGCATACAAATTGCAGAGTCTCGGAGCAAGAAACGTAATAGTTTCTATGGGCAGCTCGGGCGCGGCGATGGTTACGGAAACGTCGCAGTCTATGTACGTCCGCGCGGCGCGCGGTCAGCTTGTCAACTCCGTCGGGGCGGGCGACAGTATGATAGCCGGTTTCATCCACGAATACCTTAACTCAGGCAACTACTTCTCCGCGCTCAATTTCGCCACTGCGGCAGGAAGCGCCTGCGCGTTCACGAAAAATCTTGCAACCAAAGAACAGATAGAGTATATCGAATCTTTAATGCTGTAAAAAGTTCACAAATTTATTGACGTTCGCGCGATCGCAGCGACGCTCAGCGGAAGGATTCCGTATGACGGAAAGCCGCTGATGATGTCTGCCGTTTCCCGCAAGCGGGAACCCTCGGCAGGGCTACAGCACAATAAATTTCGTGAGTTTAAGGAACGCTGTTCCTCTGCTCGCAATCTTTAAGGGCACACCAATATATAATTGCGAGCATTCACCTTGCAACTTCGCAAGCTTCGTAGTGAGTGCAGGTGTGCACAAATTGAGGCGTGCTAACGGCGGCAAAGCCGCCTTGCACCATAATTTATATAATATATGTTTAAACTTTATAACACGAAAAACGAGCGCGTTTACGAAAAAGTAAAAGAAGTCTGTCAGATTGACTGCGAAATAAAAAGGACGGAGAACGGAAAGCCCTATTTCGAGGGCGACCCCGTCTTTTTTTCGGTTTCGCACACCGGCGAAACCGCGCTGATAGCCGTCTGCGACCGTGCCGTCGGGGTAGATGCGGAGATAATAAAACAGCGCGATTTCAATGCGATTTTAAAAAGATTTACCGCCCGCGAACAGGACGAAATAGCCTTAGACACTCTCGCATTTTTAAAAAACTGGACCGCAAAGGAAGCATATATAAAGATGCTCGGCGGAACGCTTGCGGAGGATCTGAAAAGACTTGAATACTTCGACGGCGTCCTCTGCTGCGACGGAATCAAAGCCGACTGCACCCTCTTTTGCGCCGTTTCCGACGGTTTGGTTTACACCGTCTGCGTTGCCGACGGAAACAGCGAAATCAACTGAATTTACCGTGCGGAATAACGCACGGTTTTTTTATTTTAAAGTTTGCTTTTTCGGCATTTTTAAGTTATAATGATATTATGATTTGTTTTGTAATTGCAATGGCAAAAGAAGCCGAGCCGATAATTTCGGCTGTCGAAACCGAGAGAGATATTAAAATCTGCGGAAAACGCGTAATAATCGGCAAGCTTTACAAAAAGAGCGCAGGCATAGTCGTCTGCGGTGTGGGCAAAGTCAACGCCGCAATGGGCGCGCAGATAGCCGTGACCGAATTAGGCGCAACCGAGATAATCAATATCGGCGTTGCAGGCGGTCTGAATAATAGCGTGCGCGTCGGAGAAATTTACGGGATAGGCAAAGCCGTGCAGTACGATTTCGACCTTGCCGAAATAAACGGAACGGAAATCGGCACGCTTGACGAGTGCCAAGAAAACTATCTCCCTCTCGCCGTATCTGAAATTTACCCCGTAAAAAACGTTGCTACGGGCGACCGATTCAACGACAGCAAAGCCGATTTCACACTTCTTACCGAAACGCTTAAAGCCGATATCCGCGATATGGAATGCGGCGCGATAGCGCAGGTCTGTATGCACGCAGACGTCCCCTTCCGCGCCTTCAAAATCATTTCGGACGTTGCGGGAAGCGGAAGCACTTTCGAACAATACAAATCAAATTTGAAACTGTGTTTTAATACTCTTGAAAGAGAGCTTGAAAATATAGTCAAATCTTCAAAATAACGAAAAACAAGAGGTTATACTTAATGATAAGCTTAGGCGGAGGCTGGGACGAACTTCTCAGCGGTCTTTTCGAGGATGAAAGATATAAAAAAATACGCGAATTTTTAAAATACGAATATTCGCACAATATCGTTTACCCCGATATGTACGACCTTTTCAACTGCTTTAAATACACTCCGCTCAATAACCTGAAAGCGGTGATTTTGGGTCAGGACCCTTATCACGAACCTGATCAGGCGCACGGACTGTGCTTTTCGGTGAAAAAAGGCGTTCCTCTTCCCCCTTCTCTTCAAAATATTTATAAGGAAATAGAAAGCGATTTAAGCATAAAGGAGCCCGATTGCGGCGAGCTTACAAAATGGGCGAAAGAGGGAGTTCTGCTTTTAAACACGTCGCTTACGGTACGCGAACACCTTGCAAATTCCCACTCGAAATGCGGCTGGGCGTGGTTTACCGACAGCGTTATAAAGCTCGTTTCGGACAATACCGAAAACGTCGTATTTATTCTCTGGGGCGGAAACGCGCGAAGCAAAGCTCCGCTTATTGACGCGGATAAGCACCTGATTTTGCAGTGCGCGCACCCCTCGCCACTGTCCGCATACAACGGCTTTTTCGGATGCAGGCACTTTTCAAAGACCAACGAATATTTACTCACACACGGCAAAAAACCGATAGACTGGGAATTGAATTAATAGAAATAAGCGGCTTAAAAGCCGCTTATTTTTAACTTTTTAAATTTTATTATAGAAATCTTCTTCACCATAATCAATGCAATCAAAAAGCTGAATTATTTTTTTATAAGCCTTATGATAATTTTTCGCGGCAAAATAATCCATAAACTTGCCTTTATAAAAAGGTATCCAAACTGACTGCATTCCCACACACCAATAGCACTTAAAAAAGCCTATATCATTCATCTGCTCTCCGCCGTCTGTTAAATGCACTAAAATATTACTGTTAAATTCGTCCGTTACATATAATTGCACATTTAATTCTTGATGTCTTTTATAAATACACTTTTCTCTTGCAGCCTCATAGTTACCTGTTAAAAAATTTTTCACTTCTTTTCGTAGCGGTTGAATATCCTTATATGTTACTTGTTCGTTTAAATAAAAAACAGAAATCGTATTAAGCATTTTTTCTTGATAGACATAAACAAAAGACGTATCGTTAATTGCAATGGGTTGTTGTTTCTCAAATAACTCTGACAAGCTTTTTTCGTCAACAGTCAGTTTTATGTATTTTTTATGTTTAAATGCCTCTTTTTTGACAATAATTGTACAAATTAAATATATAAGAAAAGTTGTCATAAAAAAGCCACTTATAAAAACAATAAAACCTAACCACAGTAACTCTGGTAAATAATACCATATGACAATGGCTGCTATGAAACTAATAAAAACTGATAATGCTATTCCAAATACAGCAATATCGATAGCTTTCTTTATTTTAATATATGGATAAAAACTTCTTTTCATTTTAATAATTTGTTATTATCTATTTAAATTTTTAGTGCATATTTATTATAACATTAAAATCATTTAGTGTCAATACATCTAAAACGGCGAGGAAATTTCCCCGCCGCCGTTTTAATTTGCCTTTAAATCTTTTTTCTGTTTTTTGAAGGTCTTGTTTGCCTCGTTTATCATATCTTTTTTCGCGGTCTGCGGTTCGTAATAACCGCGCGAGCGCATCTGCGTGTAAATGTTGTACTGATTTTCTGCGACGCCTAAAAGATTTTCGGAAAAGTTTTTTCTCACCGTTTTGGAGCTTCCCTCGAACAGCGCAGTCGTATACAGCGACATAAGCTGTTTTTCCGATTCCAAAAGATCCTGCAAGGTATCCTTTTCGTTGAGAGTGCAGTCCATTTTAGTTATTTTCATTTCAACCTCCTATCAAAGCCAAAAGCGCGTTGTATCTCTGTTCGTGTTCGTCCGCTATCCTTGCAAGCGTGCCCGACAAGTCCACGTCGGTCAGCGTCTTGGAATACGCTCTCGCCTTTTTACAGGCAAGCCCCTCCGCGTTAAGAACGTCGGATATGAGCTGCAATTCTTTTAAAGTTATATCTGTCATAAAAAATTTGCCTCCGACCTGATTATTTACTTTTATTTCCGCTTTTATACCGTTTGACAAGCAAAAGCGTAAATGCTAAAATAATATTTATGGAAACTAATGAAAAAACGATAGCCCTTACGGGCGTGACCGGCGCAATGGGCGGTGAAGTTTTAAAGAGCCTAATGCAGTCGGCAGATAATTTCAAAGTAAGATGCCTGATATTTTCCGCTGAAAAAAGTTTACCTTCATTCGTTAAAAAGCTGTTTAAAAAATACCGCAAACGCATTTATGCGTTTGCAGGAGATATCTCCTGCGCGGAGGATTGCAGCAGACTTCTCGACGGCGCCGACTACCTTATCAACTGCGCGGCGTTAATTCCGCCCAAGTCCGACCACAATCCCAACGGAACGTATCTGAGCAATTTTCTGGGCACAAAAAACCTTGTCGACGAGATTATAAAAAGAGGAAACAATATCCCTTACGTTCACGTCGCAACGGTCGCAATGTACGGACACCGCGCCTACCCCCACGTCTGGGGGCGCGTAGGCGATCCCGTAATTTCATCGGATTACGATTATTATTCGATGTACAAGCTCAAAGCCGAACGCTACGTTCTGGAAAGCGGTCTTAAAAAATTCGTATCTTTGAGACAGACTGCCACCCTGCACAAATATATGCTCAAAAACAATATGAGCGACGGACTTATGTTCCACACAAGCTGGAACTGTCCTCTGGAATGGGTAACCGACGTCGACAGCGGAATTTTATGCAAAAACCTTGTCGAAAAAGATTTGAAAGGCGAACTTGATTCGTTCTGGAACAATATCTATAACATCGGCGGAGGCACGGCGTGCCGCGTCACGGGCTTTGAAACCATAGAAGAATGTTTCTCGGTAATGGGCTTGCATACCAAAAAGATTTTCAGGCCGAACTGGAATATACCGCGCAACTTCCACGGCGTATGGTTCTGCGACAGCGACGAACTGAACGAAATTTTAAACTTCCGCACCGAGGACAACAAAATTTTCTGGCGCAGAATGGCAAGGAAAAACTTTTATATCAAACTTGCCAAAATAGTCCCCTCTGCGCTCATATCCAAACTCGTAGTGCAGAGGCTGTTCAAAAACACCAACGCGCCGATGTACTGGATAAAGCACGGCAAGTCGGGCAGAATAAAAGCCTTTTACGGCAGTCGTGAAAACTTTGACAGAATAGGCGCCGACTGGAAGAAATTCCCCCTTCTTAACGAGGGCAGAACCGAAAACGGCGAAATTGACTTTTCCGCGCTCAAAGATATAAATAACGCGAAGCTCTACCTTCTCGACCACGGCTACGACGAGAGCAAAGCGCTTGAAGAGCTTACCTTTGCCGATCTGGACCAAGCCGCGGCTTTCAGGGGCGGAAAGTGCCTTTCAAAGGACTATAAGGCAGGCGATATTTTCAGAAAGGTACGCTGGCAGTGCCGTGACGGCCACGAATTTTTAAGCACGCCGTTCACTATTATAAGGGGCGGGTTCTGGTGCCCCGAATGTTGCGAACCGAAGCCCTGGCGCTACGGTGCAATCGCCGATATCCCCTTCTACTCGCAGGTGTATTTCGACACCCACACGAAAGAAGAAGTCAACGACGTCTATCCTCTTTCAGACGACGAGGATGACTTCATAATAGACTGAATTTACGGAATTATTGAAGTTCGATAACTAAACTTTTATAAACACTATGAAAATCATACTATACGTTTTTTCGGGGACGGGGAATACCCTGAAAGTCGCGTCGCTGTACAGGAAGTATCTGAAAGACGCGGAAGTCAAAGTTTACAGAATAGCAAAAAGCAGTCCTCCTCCGCCTCCGGCAGAAGATTACGATATGATAGGCTTAGGATATCCTATCCACGCGTTCAGCGCACCGGAGCCTATTTTGAAATTTGCAAAATCACTTCCCGAAGCCGAAAACAAGCCTGCGTTTGTTTTCAAAACCTCCGGCGAGGGACTTCACCTCAACGACGGGTCTTCGCAAAAACTTATCGGAATACTTAAAAAGAAGGGCTATCTCGTACGTTTCGAACGGCATTTTGTTATGCCGTACAATATGATTTACCGCCACACCGACGAAATGGCAAAGCAGATGTATATCTACGCTAAGGCTATGGCGGATTTAAGTTGCAGGGAAATTGAAAGCGGAATATCGAAAAAGGTAAAAAAGAACGCTTTCAAGAGGGCGTTTACCGCGGTTTTCAGGGTCATAGAACAGCCCTTTGCGCATATCCACGGACCGCTTTTCAAGGCTGATAAAAAGAAGTGCATAAATTGCGAAAAGTGCATAAAGATATGTCCGCAGAGCAATATTAAAGTTAAAGACGGCAAAATCAAGTTCGGCACGGCCTGCGTGCTGTGTATGGGCTGTGCGTTCAACTGCCCGACGGACGCGATCGGCGCAGGACTGTTCAGGTTCTGGAAAGTAAACGGAAGTTACCGCCTTGACGAGCTTGTAAAAGACGACAGTCTCTTCTTCCCCGTCGTACCCGACAGGGCAAAGGGAATTTACAGACTGTATAAAAAATATTACCGCGAGTGCGACAGAGAGCTTGAAAAGAACGGAATATCCGTCAAGGACTATATATAAAATAGAATATGAAAATAAAGAATTTTTTCATCGACTGCGCCAAGGGCGCGGCGATAGGTATTGCAATGATAATCCCCGGAGTCAGCGGCGGAACGCTTGCGGTACTGCTCAAAATTTACGATAAACTGATAAACGCTTTTTCAAACCTTTTCAGGGACTTCAAAAACAGCGTCCTTACGCTTTTGCCCATACTCTTAGGCGTGGTCATAGCGTTTGCCGCGGCTTATTACCCCCTGAAATTCGCCTTGAAAAACGCACCGTTCCCCACTGTTATGCTGTTTGCCGGACTTATGATAGGCTCCTGTCCCAAGATAATAAAGGACGGAATTAAAAACGGCTTTAAAAAGCTTGATGCAATAGCAATTTTAATTCCGCTTGCAATCGTAGTCGGAGTATGCTTTATCCCGAATTTAGGTACGGCGGATCTCAGCAAGGATATGCCCGTATACGGATACTTCCTTCTGCTTTTAATCGGCGCGCTTGCAAGCTGCGCTTTGGTAGTGCCCGGTATAAGCGGTTCGCTTCTTCTTCTGATTTTAGGCTACTACAACGCGATAATGGTCGACACGATAAGCGGTTTAAAGACTGATTTCGGACACTCGTTTTTAGTGCTTGCAACTTTTGCAGTCGGACTTATAATCGGCTTCTTCACTATAGCAAAGATTATGAAACTGCTCCTGACCAAATTTCCGAGAGTGACCAACTGGGCGATCATCGGCTTCGTGATAGGCTCTATCCCTGCGATATTCATTACGTTTAATCACAATTTCGAAGAATACGGCTTCCGCTACGACGTGCTGTCAACTGCGCATATCGCAATAGGCTGCGTGCTGTGCGTAATAGGAATCGCGGCGACTTTCGCTTTAACTTACTACGTTGAAAGAAAAATGAAAAGTCTGCCTGCCGAACCGTTGCAGGAAGAAACCGCACCCGAACAGCAAATTAACGAAAATGAAAACAAGCCCCTTTAAGGGCTTGTTTTTTTAATCGAACATACTTTCGGAAACTATACGAATACCGACTTTTACTCCCTGCCTGAAATACAACTTGGTTGCAACGCTATACTCCTCCATTACCGTTTCTTCGAATTTATAAAATTCTTTAAGCTGTTCTTCCGTAAGCTTTGCTTTCAATTTCTCCGCTATTCTGTCGCTCAACATTTCTATCCTTTCAAATTCAGCGTCCACCTCTATTATCTTCCTCATATCGTCGTCATAATATAAATAATCGATTACCGACATTTCCATTTTCATTACCTCCTAAATAAATTATATAACAGGCAACGCCTGTTTGTCAAGCGTTTAACAGGTAACACTTGTATAATTATTTAAAAGGAGTTTAAAATGATTAATATTGCAAAAATACACAATAAATTAACGGAAGCAATAAGACAAAGCGGATTAACACAAAAATCTTTGGCAGATAAAATAGGAATTAAGCAACAAACTGTTCAGCAATACGTATCCGGACGCATAATGCCTGCGCTGGATACATTTGCAAAACTATGCGCGGTGCTTGATCTGGACGCAAACGATATTCTTTGCGTAAGTGAATATGAAACTGAGAACTAAAAAAGCGCGGCTTAAGGGTGTGTTTGATAGGGATTAAAGCAAGGACGATAATCGGTCCTTGCTTTTTTAGTGCGGTTATGCTATAATTATTGTACGATAAACAGTAATTTACAAGTGAGGCGAGAAATTATGAACACCGAAATTCGGGTTGCTATTGATAAATTTAAAGAGGTAAAAGATATATTAAAAAAATTTGATAGCAAAGATGAGGCAATAGAGTATCTGGTCAATGAAACAAAATTATCAAAAGAAGAATGTTCTACTGCATACGACATTATTATTAAAATTGAAAATTAAATTTCAATTTTTCGTTACAAATGTTAAAATGAAAAAGTATAGCGCACTATACTTCGAAAACGAAGATAGTGCGTTGTTTCTTTGCCCACAAGGAAATCCCTATAACAGATCGCCATAGCCGTGCTTTTTTATTCAGCCGATGTTGGCTTTAATTCTCTTCAACGCGCTTTTTTCAAGGCGCGAAACCTGAGCCTGCGAAATGCCGACTTCCTGCGAAATTTCGGTCTGGGTCTTGCCCTCGAAGTACCTCAAAATGAGAATACTCTTTTCCCTCTCTTCGAGTTTCTGCATAGCCTCGTACAGGGCGGCTTTTTCCGTCCAGGCTTCATCGTTGTTCTTTGTGTCGAAAATCTGATCCATTAAAAGAAGCGTATCGCCCGACTTGTTGTATACGGGCTCGTACAAAGAAACGGGATCGGAAATCGCGTCCAATGCGTAAGCCACTTCGGAAACGGCTACGTTCATCGCTTTTGCTATCTTATCGTAAGTTACGTCCTCATCTGCCTCTTCCAATTTTTCACGCACTTTCAATACCTGATACGCAGTATCGCGTATAGAGCGCGACACCCTCAAAGAGTTTCCGTCTCTCAAATATCTCTTTATTTCCCCTAATATCATAGGCACGGCGTATGTGGAAAAACGGACTCCTACGGTCACGTCGAAATTGTCTATCGCCTTGATAAGCCCCACGCAGCCGGCTTGAAACACGTCGTCCGCGTTTGCGTTCTTTGACCAGAATCTGCGAACGAGCGACAGCACAAGCCGTAAATTGCCCGTTATAAACTGTTCTCTGGCAGCTTCGTCGCCCGATTTCAGCCTTAACATAAGCTCCTGCTGTTCTTTCAGCGTCAGCGTCGGCAGCGACGAAGTATTGACACCGCAAATTTCTACTTTCTGTAACATAAATACCTCCTTATGTACACTCACAAATTTATTGCGTTCAATGAGGTATTTTAAAGTTTTTATGTAATAAACAGATTCTGAGGTTTACTCAGATTTTTTTTGAAATGTCCCTTTTGAGTTTTGAAATTATTTTCTTTTCGAGACGAGATATGTAGCTTTGCGAAATGCCGAGTTTGTCTGCCACATCCTTTTGCGTCATCTCATCTCCGCCGTCCAGAGCAAAGCGCATACGCATAATTTTCTGTTCTCTTTGAGAAAGCTTTGACAGAGAGGAGCGCAACAGCTCCCTTTCGACGCCTCCCTCGATATCGGAATACACGCTGTCGGCGTCGGTGCCCATTACGTCGGAGAGTAACAGTTCGTTGCCCTCCCAGTCGGTATTGAGCGGTTCGTCGAAGCTGACTTCCTGTTTAAGGCGCGTAAGACGTCTTAAATACATTAAAATTTCGTTTTCTATGCACCTTGAAGCGTAAGTCGCAAGCTTGATATTCTTGTCCGACTTAAACGAATTGATAGCCTTTATCAGCCCTATCGTGCCGACAGAAACGAGGTCGTCGCCGTCGGCTCCGCTGCCCTCGAATTTTTTGGCTATGTATACGACAAGACGGAGATTATGTTCGACAAGCTCCGACTTCGCCTTTTCGTCTCCGCTCTCTAAAAGGCTTATTTTGTCGCTCTCCTCTTCGGGCGAAAACGGCAGAGGCAAAGCCTCCGTTCCGCAGATATAGTCGAGAGTGTTCCTGCCGAGCAGAAGATTTAAAATCCGCTTTAATTTTTCTAACATCTATTCCTCCAAAAAATCAGGGTGAAGAATGGCTCTGTCCGAAAGCGGAGTTATAGCTATCTTTACGCCTGTATGAATTTTTTTATCCTCTCCGCGGATTATTTCCAACTTGTCCGCCGTAAAAACTTTCAGTTTTTTACTCTCGGCAACAGTATGTATTTTTACGCAGGTTTCTATGCACGTTTCGTCGATAATTTTACTTGCGATTGAAAGCGGAATAACGCACACGGGCTGTCCGAGGTAATAGACCTTGTTTCCGCTGTCGAAAAACCCGTTCAAAGAAACTTCTTTTCCGCCTTTTGCTATCGTGCAGGCAACTTCCGTATTATCCGTCCTTTTAAGCTTTGCAGAAATTTTTCTCGCCCCTATTATTAAAAGCAAAGCGCAGAACAGCGGAATTCCTATCGGAATTGAAGAGAGAATATATCCGCTGTCCGCCTGATAGGAAATTCCCGCAAGCGAAAATACGGCAATAAGCGCACCGCCCAGAACAAAAGTAAACGCAAGAAACAGTGCGGTTAGTTTAACATATGCTTTAAAAGAGCGAAACTTGCCGGCAAACAGACAAATTATCAGTCCCGATAAAATTTTAATTATCACCGACAGCGCTGTGTGCAGTCTGAACAGCGGAAAAACCACCGCAAAGCACGCTCCCAATGCGGACGCGACAACAAGCCTTAAAATATGCGCACGGTTTTTTGCAACTAACTTTGCGCAGTACAACAAGGTAAAGTCCATACAAAAATTTTCCAAGAGCGCCAGCTCAACGTAAACCTGCATCGCAAGAGTTATTGTAAAACTTAATTCCTGTCGGAAAAAAGAAAAAAATGCCGAAAAACGTTTTATTTCGGCATTTGTATTTTAATTTGTAATTTTAAGATTTCAACTATAAATCATTTATAGCTTTCACCACTCTATCTCTTCGATAATTTGTCTGACTTCTTGCGTTGTATCCGCCTTGAAAAGCTTTACTTTCAACGGTGTAGAGTGCGGTTTGTTCTTTAAATAAAACACCGCCATTTTGCGCATAAACACGCAGGCGAACCTCTCGCCGTACATATTCAGAGTATCTTCAAGCTGTTTTAAAATGACGCTCTTTATATCGAACTCCCTGCCGGTAATACGCGCAAATATCCACGGGCGGTACATTGCGCCTCTTGCGACCATAACGCCGTCCGCGCCCGTCCTTTCGATAAGCTTTTCGGCGTCCGCCGTGCAATACACTCCGCCGTTTGCTATAACCGGAATTTTAACGGCGTTTTTAACGTCTTCTATCGCCTTGAAATTGACTGCGCCTGCGTAAATTTTTTCGCGCGTTCTGCCGTGTACGGTAATCATATCCGCGCCCGCACCCTCGCACATTTTTGCAAATTCGGTCGAGATAATTTTATCTTCCGTCAAGCCCGTTCTGAACTTCACCGAAACGGCTTTACCGCTCTTTCTGACTTGCGTAATAATTTTTTCAGCAAGCGGTAAATCGTTCATAAGCGCGCTTCCGTCGCCGTTGTTGTAGATTTTCGGCATAGGACAACCGCAGTTTATATCAATTAAACCGAACGGCGCAAGGGGTTCGCTCCTTGCCGCCTCTCCCATAATTTCCGGATCGCTTCCGAAAATCTGGCAGGCTTTTATTCCGCTGTAGTCCTCGGTAACGGTCAAAAGCTCTTCAGTCTTTTCACTGCCGTAATGCAGACCCTTTGCGCTGACCATTTCCGTAAAAGTCAGCCCTGCGCCCAAATCGTAACACACCTGACGGAAAACGGCGTTTGTATAGCCAGCAAGCGGAGCTAAAAAAACGTTGTTCGGAGTTATAAGATTTCCTATTTTAAGACTTTGTAAGAGCATCTTTCGCCTTCTGCCAATAGTAATCGTATTCGGTACCGTTCAGCTCCGTGACGTCCTTTTTATCGGCAATAACGAGCTGTTCGAACTTTACAAACCTTTCTGTGAATTTATCGGTCGCCTTTCTCAGCGCCTCTTCGCAGTCGACACCTGCTTTACGGCAGGTATTCACTGCGGAAAAGAGTACGTCGCCCGCCTCTTCGAACACGGCTTTTTCGTCACCTCTCTGCATAGCCTCTATAAGCTCGCCGACTTCCTCGAACATTTTCTCGGAAGCCGAAACGGGCGACAGAAAGTCCATACCGCATTTCCCTGCGCGTTTTCCGACTTTCTGCGCGCGCATACAGGCAGGAAAATTTTTGGGCACCGCAGAAACGCTTTCGCCGAAAGTCGTCATATGTTTTTCCTTTACCTTATTCCGCTCCCATACCGTCAGCGCGTCGTCCGCGCCCTGCGCCTTATCGTTGCCGAAAATGTGCGAATGGCGGAAAATAAGTTTTTTCACAAGCCGTGTTATCGCGTCGGAAGCGCAGAAAACGCCCTGTTCCTCCTTCATAACCGAATGAAACGCCGTCTGCAACATCACGTCGCCCGTCTCTTCCTCTATTCCGTCGTCGTCACCGCGCTCTATTGCGTCGGCAAGCTCGTACGCCTCTTCTATAACGTTGCTTTTAATGCTTTCGCAGGTCTGCGCCCTGTCCCAGGGACAGCCGTCGGGCGCGCGGAGAAGGCGGATAATGTGCACCAAATCGTCAAAGTCGAACCGCTCTTTCTTCAAAAATTCGCCCTCTTCGACGGCTACGGAACAAGACAGGTTGTAATCTTCCTGTCTGTCTATCTCGTAAACTTTTATTTTCTGCACCCTGCCGTCTTTTATAAAACTGCACTCCGCCTCGTCGCCGAAATAAAGCGCAAGCTTTTCCTTGACGAGCGTTGCGATATAGTAGCAGTCGATATCGTACACCACCGCCGCACGGCAGCTTTTCAGCTCCTCTATCCCGTACGCCGAAACCGCCGTGTACTGCGGCGAGCCGAGCTTCGCCAGCGAAGCGCAGTATGCGCTCTTGGAAACGCCCTCTATAATTTCGGCGTCTTTGTGTTTTTTAAGTATAATTCTGCAAGCTTCGTCCTCGCAGACCGCGCCGTCGACGCAGTAGCAGACGTCGCACGTTTTTGCGGTATTCAGAACGGAAGAAGCAAGCTTTTTATTTAACGTATCGAAGTTACGACAGGTTTCGAAGACGCTGTCAAGAGTTTCGGCTCCGAATCCGTCAAGGTTAGCAAAAGACGGCGTTTTCGCCGTCCTCGCGATAATTTTCCGCGCCGACTTCAAGACCGTTTCAGCCCGTTTTGTCAAGTCGCCCTTCAAGTTTCCCAAGCCTATTAAAGTTATTTTCATTTTCAGTACCTCTTGCGTTACCGCTTTTTCTTACGGTTATAATATACCAAAAATTGAGCAAAGCCGCAACCAAATAACTGCAATTTGCCGATATTGCCGCACCCAGAATCGAAAGCGAAGTAAATTTTATCAATACGGCGGTCAGCGCAACCCTCAACAGCGCGGAAACCCACTGCGTTACTGTACTTTTGACGGGCTTGCCGAGAGATGTAAGACACGCCGACGAGGTCTGAACGAGCGACAGCGTGACGGCGTTTACCGCCATTATCCTTACAAGCGTAAGCAGAATTTCCTTTTCTTCGCCCTGAAGCGACGAGAAAATCAGTCTGACAGCAAGCGGAGCAAAGACGAACAGCGCAACCGCCGCAGGCAGAGAAATAGCAAAAGTTATCAGAAGAGATTTATACGCCTTACTCTTTGCGCCGTCGATATCGCCTTTTTCGGCAAGCGGAGCTATCTGCGGTACGCTCGCCGCGGCGAGCCCGTACGTCACGGACACGGGCAGATTTATTATAGTGACCGCACAGCCCGAAAAAACACCGTAAAGCGAGGTTGCGTTTTCCGCCGCTCCCCTCAAAAGGCGTACCGCTACGATGCTTTCCAAAAGCTGGCTCACGGGCAGAGCTATTGCTGTAAGGGTCAGGGGGATAGTGTACTTGACTATCGCCGAAACGGGCGGAGCCGAAACGGGGAAAAGAGGCAGTTTGGACCGTTTTTTCAGATACCACAAAACCGCGATCGCGGTCGCGAGAACCTCGCTTGCCGTAACCGACAGAAGCGTCATCGCCACGGCAAACGGCATATTGTTTCTGAAAATATATGAAAGCGTACACCCGAGCGCAACTTTTATAAGCTGTTCCGAAACTTCCGTGACCGCCGTAGGATACATATTGCCCTTGCCCTGAAAATAGCCCCTTACGACCGATAACACGGACACGAAAAAGACGGACGGACACAGCATAATACAGCAAAGACTTATTGCAGGCTCCTGTTGCAGGGAAGCGAGCGGAGCCGATAAAAAATACATAATTACCGTGCCTATCACGCCTATCGCGCCGTACAGACGGAACGCCTGCCGCTCCGCCCCCGCCTTGCCCGAAGATATAAGCCGAGCTATGCCCGTAGGTATTCCCGAAGCGGAGACGGTTAAAAGTATGCAGTAAAGCGGATATACCATCTGGTATATCCCCATTCCCTCACCGCCCAGAAAGTTTGTAAGAGGTATTCTGTATACCGCACCCAAGAGCTTGGACAAAAATCCGCCGGCTGAAATTATTATTGCGCCTTTTATAAACGATTGCCTGCTTGAAAACATAAGTAAAACTCCGCATAACTATTATGCGGAGTTTTATAGTTAATAACCGTTTTTACTGCTCGTTTTTGTCGTTTATGTTTAAAATATAATTAATTTATCTATAAAACACAAATTAATAGGTAATTAAAAATGGGAACAAGAAAGAAATACTTTATGATTTACAAAGAACCGCGAGAGTTTAAAAACTCTCGCGGTTTAACCTGTTCAAAAATTCTATAATTTAAACATATCGCGTTTCTCTTTGCGTCTTATTATCTGAAACATTAAGCAAAAAGACGGGTGGATGCGAAAAAATTTTGTGAACTCACTCAAACTGATTTGCAAGAATGGTTGCGGAAAGCTGGGCAAGTTTGCAGGCGGAGCCCTCTATCCTTGCGCCCTGCTCCGTTGAAACGAGCGCAACCGCGCCGAGGCAGTCGCCGTTGCAGACTATGGGAACGATTATCTGCGCGGTCACGCTTTCGCCCTCGTCGTCGGTGATAGGAACCACGTCGCCGCCCTCCGAAAGGTTTGCGATATAGCTTTTTCTTTCCCTTAAAACCTTTTCCATTTTTTCGGAGAGAGCTTTTTTATCGAAAGTGCGCTGACCTCTGCCCGAAGCGTATAAAACTTCGTCCGTATCGCAGATAACGGCTATGTGACCCGAAAGGTCGGAAAGCGATTTTGCCGTACCCGATGAAAATTTTTCAAGCGAGGCGATAGGCGAATATTTTTTGAGCATAAGCTCGTCCCTGTCCGTAAAAATCTCCAACGGATCGCCCGATTTCAGCCTTAAAGTCGACCTTATTTCTTTGGGTATGACTACTCTGCCGAGTTCGTCTATTCTTCTGACTATTCCTGTTGCTTTCATATTTTCTCCTTTTATTCTTAGATTGTGGCAATATGAGAAAATAATACCAAAAACCCAGAAATTCGGTAATTTCTTTTTCTGATTTTTCAGAAAAAGAAATGCCCCCGTCGGGAGCATTTCTTTATTTTACTTCTTTTTTTTGTTTTTCAAAGTTGCGACGATGACTATACAGCACCTCAGCATAACTTCAAGACATTCGTCCAGCATTTCTTCGTTGCCCTTGTCGAACGAGCGCTTTTTCAATGCGCCGTTGACGATGACCGCCGCATAGTTGAACGAAGTGTACAGGTTTTTTAAATTCTGCCGTACCCTTATGAACATTTTGTCATTTGCAAGGTGATAATTATAAATCTTTTGTAAGTCCGCACTCGCCTGCTTAAAAAGTTTAGCGCTGCGGCTTTCCTGTATGTTAATTATATCGTCCTTGAACCTGTCGACAAGTTCAATCATTTTTAATTCTAAAAGCTCAGGCATACAGTACCTTCGTAAAGTTTATTCGCCGCTCTTTACTACGCTGTTGAATTGAGCGTTGATCGTAGGCGACATACTTTTGTATTCCTTTGCGCCCGTACCGGCAGGAATTAACTTACCGATAATGACGTTTTCTTTAAGACCTACCAAAGGATCGACCTTGTTCTTGATTGCGGCGTCCGTAAGAACCCTTGCAGTTTCCTGGAATGAAGCCGCGGAAAGGAACGAATCCGTCGAAAGCGCGGATTTGGTGATACCTAAAAGCACGCGCTTCTGCAAAGCAGGCGTTCCGCCGTTTTCGATAGCCTTGCGGTTTTCTTCTTCGACGGTGAACATATCCACTGTTTCGCCGGGGAGAAGAGGCGTTGAACCGGCGCTCTCTATCTTGACCTTTCTGAGCATCTGGCGGACTATGATTTCAACGTGCTTGTCGTTGATATCAACGCCCTGCGAACGGTAGACGGACTGGACCTGTTCCAAAATGTAGTCCTGCACGCCCTTTACGCCCGAAACTCTCAGAATGTCCTGAGGATAGACCGAACCGATATTGAGAACCGTGCCCGGCTCTACCTTGTCGCCCGTTCTGACGTGAAGCTCCGCATTGAAGGGAAGCGTATATTCTTTTTTGGTATCGCCCGTTACGGGGTCTTTTACCATTATATGCTTTAAGTTGTTCTTATCGTCAACCTCGACCACGCCCGAAACTTCGCAAAGCGTTGCGCAGCCCTTGGGTTTGCGCGCTTCGAAAAGCTCTTCTACACGGGGAAGACCCTGCGTAATGTCGCCCGTAGCCGCGATACCGCCCGTATGGAAAGTACGCATCGTAAGCTGTGTACCGGGTTCGCCTATCGACTGAGCGGCGATAACGCCGACTGCCTCGCCAGTCTGCACGGGGGTGTTGGTAGACATATTCTTGCCGTAGCACTTTGCACAGACGCCGTAGCGCGAGTTACAGCTGAACACCGAACGGATAGAAACCTGTTCTATTCCCGCAGCGATTATTTCCTTAGCCAGAGCGTCGGTAACGAAGCCGTTGACGGGAACGATTACTCTGCCGTTTCTGTCCTTGATGTCCTCTGCGACGAACCTGCCCTGAATTCTGTCCTCCAAGCCCTCGATAACCTCGCCGTTGGGTCCGACGATAGCCTTTACAACCATACCGCGCGGTTTCTTACTGCCTGCCATACAGTCGTCCTCGCGGACGATAACGTCCTGAGAAACGTCGACGAGTCTTCGCGTAAGATAACCCGAGTCAGCCGTCTTCAACGCCGTATCGGCAAGACCTTTTCTTCCGCCGTGCGAGGAGATGAAGTATTCGAGAACCGAAAGTCCCTGTCTGAAACACGATTTTACGGGTACTTCTATCTTTTTACCCTGAGGGTTGACCATCAGTCCGCGCATACCCGAAAGCTGTTTCATCTGGTCGATGGAACCGCGGGCGCCGGAGTCTGCCATCATCCAGATGGGGTTGAACTTGTCAAGCGTCTTTTTCAACGCTTCCGTAACCTGATCGGTTGCGCTGTCCCAGGCCTCGATAACGGCGTTATAACGCTCCTCTTCTCTTAAAAGACCGCGCTGATACTTCTTCTCGATCTTGATGACTTTGTCTTCGGTCTCCTCGACGATTGCCTTTTTGGCGTCGGGAATGTGCATATCGAAGACGGAAGTAGTGACTGCTCCTATAGTCGAATATTTATAGCCGAGCGCCTTGATTTTATCGAGCACTTCGGCGGCTCTCGGAGCTCCGCCCGTCTTGAAACAGCGTTCGACTATTCTGCCGAGCTGTTTTTTGCCGACCGCAACGGCATTCCCCAAAAATTCGTAGGAAATTTCGTATTTGAGATAGTCTTCTTTCTTGTCTCTGTTTACAAAGCCGAGGTCCTGAGGCATATTCGAGTTGAATATTATTCTGCCGACCGTCGTCTTGACGATACCCGTTACAGGTTCGCCGTCTACTTCTACCGTACGGCGGACGTAGATTTCATCCTGCATATGAACGAGCTTGCACTGATAGGCCATCATTGCCTCGTCCTCGGAAATATAGGCGTTGGGAACGTACTTTTCGGCGCCCTCTTCGCCCTCTGCACATTCGTAGTATCTGTCTCCGCTCCAACGGTAATATTTACCCTCTTCGCGTCGTATTATCGTAAGATAGTATGCGCCAAGAACCATATCCTGCGCAGGCTGCATAACGGGTTTGCCGTCCGACAGCTTTAAAATATTGTTCGAGGAAAGCATTAAAAATCTTGCTTCCGCCTGAGCCTCTACCGAGAGGGGAACGTGCACAGCCATCTGGTCGCCGTCGAAGTCGGCATTGAACGCAGTACATACGAGCGGATGGATCTTTATTGCTCTGCCCTCGATAAGAACGGGCTCGAAAGCCTGAATAGAAAGTCTGTGAAGCGTGGGAGCGCGGTTCAAAAGCACGGGGTGCTCTTTGATGACCTGTTCCAGAACGTCCCAAACGGGAGATTTTGCGCGCTCGACAGTGCGCTTTGCGCTCTTGATATTGTGGCACTGACCGCTTTCAACGAGCTTTTTCATTACGAAAGGTTTGAAAAGCTCGATAGCCATTTCCTTAGGAAGACCGCACTGATATAATTTGAGCTCGGGTCCTACGACGATAACCGAACGGCCCGAATAGTCTACACGCTTGCCGAGAAGGTTCTGACGGAAACGTCCCTGCTTGCCCCTGAGCATTCCCGAAAGAGATTTGAGTTCCCTGTTCGAAGGTCCTGCCAGAGGTTTGCCTCTTCTGCCGTTGTCGATTAATGCGTCGACTGCTTCCTGCAACATACGCTTTTCGTTTTTGACTATCATCTCGGGCGCGCCGAGTTCCATCATTCGCTTCAAGCGGTTGTTTCTGTTGATAACTCTTCTGTAAAGATCGTTGAGATCGGAGGAAGCAAATCTTCCGCCGTCGAGCTGTACCATAGGACGAAGCTCGGGAGGAAGCACGGGAAGCACGGTTAAAATCATCCATTCGGGGCGGTTTCCGCTCTTGCGGAAAGATTCCAGAACCTCGATTCTCTTGACCGCTTTGACGCGTTTCTGCGCCGACGTGCTGGTATCGATAATGCTCTTGGTCTGCTCGCATTCTTTCTCTAAGTCGACAGCCATTAAAAGCTCTCTTATGGACTCTGCGCCCATACCGACTTTGAGACCCGTAACTTCTCTGTCGCCGTACTGTTCTTCTATTTCCCTTAATTCTTTATCGTTGATAACCTGCTTGTATTCGAGCGTGGGCACCGTGCCGGGGTCCAGAACGACGTATGAAGCAAAATAAATTATCTGCTCCAACGCCTTGGGCGACATATCGAGAACAAGACCTATTCTCGAAGGCACGCCTCTGAAATACCAGATATGGGATACGGGAGCGGCAAGCTCGATGTGTCCCATTCTTTCACGCCTTACTTTGGCTTTCGTCACTTCGACGCCGCACTTTTCGCAGGTGATACCCTTGTAGCGGATACGCTTGTATTTACCGCAGTGACATTCCCAGTCCTTCATCGGTCCGAAAATTCTTTCGCAGAAAAGTCCGTCCTTTTCGGGTTTCTGAGTTCTGTAATTTATAGTTTCGGGCTTGGTAACCTCGCCTTTGGAAAGTTCCCTTATTTTTTCGGGAGAAGCTACTGCTATCTTAATTGAATTGAAATCGTTTAATTCAAACATATTTTACCTCCCTTATTCCCCGTCCTTTTTATCGTCGTCGGCGTCGTCGCCGAAGAGGTCAAGCCCTTCGTCTATGTCGTCGTCGAACAGTGTAAACTTGTCGTCGTCGAGATCGTCGTCGTCATCGTCCGCATCCTGAACGCCTCTGAAAAGCTCCTTGCTTGCGAAGTCGTCCTCGTCGTCCGTGTCGAATATGGACATAGGTCCGATATCGATCTCCTCATCCGCGTCGGAATGTCTGACAAGTTCCAGCTCCTCTTCGGGAAGCCTTGCTTCCTGTTCCTGAATTTCGCGTGCGCGGGCGGTAGGAACGGTTTCGTCGTCATCTTCGAGTTCGCGGATTACGAGCTCTTCACCGCTCTCGGTCAGAACCTTGACGTCGAGCGCAAGCGACTGCAGCTCCTTTAAAAGCACTTTGAACGCTTCGGGTATACCCGGCTCGGAGATGTTGTTACCCTTTACGATACTTTCGTAAGTCTTGACGCGTCCGACGATATCGTCCGACTTGACGGTAAGAATTTCCTGCAGAATGTGAGCCGCGCCGTATGCTTCGAGCGCCCAGACTTCCATTTCGCCGAAACGCTGTCCGCCGAACTGCGCTTTACCGCCGAGTGGCTGCTGCGTAACTAAGCTGTAAGGACCTATCGATCTTGCGTGAATCTTGTCGTCTACAAGGTGGATAAGCTTTATCATATACTGAACGCCTACCGTGACTCTGTTTTCGAAAGGTTCGCCCGTTCTGCCGTCATAGACCTGAATTTTACCGTCGACTTTGCCTTCGGGGTTTAATATATTGTTTTCCTGGAACAGGCTCTTGATGTCCTGCTCTGTCGCGCCGTCGAAGACGGGCGTTGCTATCTTCCAGCCGAGCTGTTTGCAGACAAGTCCCAGATGAACTTCGAGAACCTGTCCGATATTCATACGCGAAGGAACGCCGAGGGGGTTTAACACTATCTGCAAAGGCGTACCGTCTGCAAGGAAAGGCATATCCGCCTGCGGAAGCACGCGCGAGATGACGCCCTTGTTTCCGTGGCGTCCGGCCATCTTGTCGCCGACCTGAACTTTTCTCTTCTGTGCGATATAGACGCGCACGAGTTTGTTTACGCCGGGGGAAAGCTCGTCCTTGTTCTCTCTCGTGAAAATCTTTACGTCGACGACTATACCGCCCTCGCCGTGGGGAACTTTCAGAGAAGTGTCCCTGACTTCCCTCGCCTTTTCGCCGAAGATAGCTCTGAGAAGCCTTTCTTCGGGCGTAAGCTCCGTTTCGCCCTTAGGCGTAACTTTACCTACGAGAATGTCGCCGGGCTGAACCTCTGCGCCTATTCTAATGATACCGTCGGCGTCAAGGTCTTTCAAAGCGTCCTCGGAAACGTTGGGAATATCCCTCGTAATCTCCTCTTCGCCGAGCTTAGTGTCCCTCGCCTCGGTTTCGTGTTCTTCGATATGAATAGACGTGAACACGTCGTCCTGAACTAATTTTTCGGAAATGAGAATTGCGTCCTCATAGTTGTAGCCTTCCCATTCCATATAACCTATTAATATATTCTTACCGAGCGCAAGTTCGCCGTTGTTGGTCGCGGGACCGTCTGCGATAATCTCGCCGGCCTCCACTCTGTCGCCCGTGTTTATGATGGGACGCTGATTAAGACAGGTGCCCTGATTCGAACGCTCGAATTTCTTCAATCTGTATTCTGCGACAGTGCCGTCGTCCTCGCGGATTTTGATGAGGTCGGAGGATACGCCTACCGCAACGCCCGCCTTCTTTGCCTGTATCATAACTCCGCTGTCTCTTGCGATAGCGTCCTCGATACCCGTTGCGACGATTGCGCTTTCGGTCTTCATAAGAGGAACGGCCTGACGCTGCATGTTCGAGCCCATCAGCGCGCGGTTCGTATCGTCGTTTTCAAGGAACGGAATAAGCGCCGTGGCAACCGAAACGAGCTGTTTGGGCGAAACGTCCATATAGTCCATTTTTTCGGGAGGATACTGCGTGATAAGATCGAGGTAACGGCAGCCTATATGCGAGTTGACGAAATGGTTATTCTCGTCTAAAGGCTCGTTCGCCTGTGCGACGATATACCTGTCCTCTTCGTCCGCGGTGAGGTAGTCGACGCGGTCGGTGACGTAAGGCACGCCGTTTTCATCCTTTTCGACCTTTCTGTACGGGCTCATAATAAAGCCGTATTCGTTGACTTTTGAGAAAGTCGCAAGCGAGGAAATAAGACCTATGTTCTGACCTTCGGGAGTCTCTATGGGACAGAGTCTGCCGTAGTGCGAGTGGTGAACGTCGCGCACTTCGAAAGTTGCTCTGTCGCGGTTAAGACCGCCGGGGCCGAGCGCGGAAAGCTTACGCTTGTGCGTAAGTTCTGCGGCGGGGTTTGTCTGGTCCATAAACTGCGAAAGCTGTGACGAGCCGAAAAACTCTCTTATTACCGCGGATACGGGACGGACGTTTACAAGTCCCGAAGGAGTTACTTCCATTGCGTCCTGCGTAGCCATACGCTCTTTGATGAGTTTTTCAAGCCTTGCGATACCTATGCGGAACTGATTCTGCAAAAGTTCGCCGACCGAACGCACACGGCGGTTGCCGAGGTGGTCGATGTTGTCTATCGTACCGATGCCGTACTGCAAATCTATATTAGTAGAAATAGATGCGACGATATCGTCTACGGTGATATGCTTGTGGTTGAGTTTTTCTATTATGGGCTTTATCTCTTTCTTTTCATCGGAAGAAAGCGCCGTAACGTCGGAATTTATAAGGTCGTTGAACTTTCTGCACGCCTCGACGAACTTTATGCGCATTTCGTGGCGTTTTTCCCTGTTCTTCTTGTCCTCGGGCTTTTCGTCCTCGGTTTCGGGAGTTTCAGCAGTATAGTAGATAGCGTTGATTTCGTCGATGTATTTTTCTGCGACTTCCTCTGCCTTTGCGTTTGCGCACTCTGCGGCAATCTGCTGCATAAAACGGAAGTTGGGATAATAGACGGTGGGCAGAAGTCCGAAGATTTTAGGATTTTTGTCGGATACTGCGCTGAAATTGACCGTATTGTTCGCAATTATCTTGTGCTTGATTTCGCCTGCTTCCCTGTCGGAAACGAGTACGAACACAGAGTTTACGCCCGCGTCCTGAATTTCGACGGCTTTTTTATCGTCGACGGTTTCGCCTGCGTGCGCCATAATTTCGCCCGTTTCGGGATTTATGATATCCTCTGCTACCCGACAGCCCGTCAGACGGTAGGCAAGGTTGAGCTTTTTATTGAACTTATACCTGCCGACTTTTACAACGTCGTAACGGCGCGGATCGAAAAAGAGGTTGTTGAGATGCTGTCTTACGGAAGCTTCGGTGGGAACTTCGCCGGGGCGAAGTCTTCTGTAAAGCTCGATAAGTCCGTCGGATTCGGATTTCGTGGTATCCTTTGCGATAGTGTTTTCTATCATCTTGTCGTTCGCAAACAGATCCATAAGCGATCTGTCCGAACCGAAGCCGAGCGCGCGCAGAAGCACCGTCGCGCAGATTTTACGTTTTCTGTCGACGTGTACCCACATTACGCCCTGAGCGTCCTGTTCAAGCTCTAACCAGGCTCCCCTGTTGGGAATAACGGTCGTTCCGAACATTTCCTTGCCCGTCTTGTCGCGCGTCGATGCGTTGTAAACGCCGGGGGAACGGACGAGCTGGGAGACGATTACGCGCTCCGCGCCGTTGATGATGAAAGAACCCGAATCGGTCATAAGCGGAAATTCGCCCATATATACGGGTTGGTCGATAACTTCGCCCTTCGTCTTATTGACGAGCCTTACGGTGACGTGCAGAGGAAGCGCGTACGTTGCGTCGCGGTTTCTGCACTCCTTCTCGCTGTACTTCGGCGTGTTGTCGAACCAGTGATTCAAAAAGTAAAGTTCGTAGTGGTCGGAAAAGTCGCAGATAGGCGAAAAATCCTCGAACACCTCTGCAATTCCTTCGTTGATAAACGCGTTGTAACTCGACTTCTGAATCTCTACGAGGTCGGGAATGTCGATGACTTCGTTTATCTTACCGAACTTTCTTCTTTCTGTTTTGCCATACTTGTGAATCGGTAAATTCATTAAAAAAGAACTCCTTATAAGCTAATGCCGTTTTTTATATTTCACATTGTGGCGATCATCCGTATATATCTTTTCACCGGAAAAAATCTAAAATGTAACAAAATAAGTTCACAAAATTTAAGACGTTAGATGATGTCTTAAATTTTCGTGATTTTGGAAACTAAGTTTCCCTTGATTTTGAGGAACGCCGTTCCTCTTTGCGGAATTTCGGGCTCTATAAAAATTTTTACAAATTTTCTTTAAAGCCGTCACGCCCTTTACAAATTAAATAATATGGTGTATAATCTACTCGTTCAAAGGCGGAATTTTTGTCGTTTTTGCACGGATTTTCGGTATCGGACCGCAAGCGAACGTACAAAAATCGCATTTTAATTCAATTTACTATTATAAATTACAAAGTCAATATTGTCAACTCATTTTATAAGGAAAAAATCATGCGTATCGATAAATTTTTAAAAGTTTCAAGGATATTAAAACGGCGCACTCTTGCGCAGGAAGCCTGCGAAAAAAGCAAAGTCTGCGTCAACGGCAAAGCCGTAAAACCGGCGCATCAGATAAAGATAGGCGACGAGGTGGAAATCAACTACACTAACGGCAGTCTTAAATTCAGAATCAAAGAAATAAAGGAAACAGTCAAAAAAGACGAAGCACAAAATCTTTACGAAATAATTACGGAAAATTAATTACAGTGATAATTAATTTTCCCGTATTTTGAAAGGCTCCGCCTCTCTGCCCGTAATTTTAAGGGCTCTCTTATTATATAATTACGGGCATTCACTCCGCTGAGGCGCAGGTATGCGCAAATTAGGGCGTGCTACGGAAAAGTGTGATTTTCCTTGCACCGTAATTTATCAGAAAAGGAAATTATGAAAAAGAAAGTTTCAGCGATAATCTGCGCCGCAGGAAAAGGCGAGCGTGCAGGCTTCGACAAAAACAAACTGCTTATCCCTCTGCACGGCGCGCCCGTGCTTTACAGCACGCTGAAAAAAATCGATATCCCCGAAATCGACGAAATCATTATTACTTCGTCGGAGAAGGACTTTGCGGAAATTTCTGCTCTCGCATCTTCTTTCGGCGCCAAGACCGTGCTCGGCGGAAGCACGCGCACGGAGAGCGTTAAACGTGCGCTTGAACACGTTTCGGGCGAAATAGTGCTCATACACGACGGCGCGCGTCCCTACCTTACGCACAGGCTTATCCGCGACTGTATCGACGCAACCGTAAAATACCGCAGTGCCGTCTGCGCCGTAAAAGCTTCCGACACCGCGGTTTATTCTGACGGGGAGCAAAACTATTTAGACAGGGATAAACTCTTTCTTTTGCAGACGCCTCAGGCATTTTTTACAGAGGACATTAAAAAAGCTTATTCTCTCGCAGGCGGAGAGAATTTCACCGACGACAGCAGAGTCTACTCTGAATTTATCGGCGGCGTTCACCTTATCGACGGCGAAACGCAGAACAGAAAGCTCACATTTAAAAGCGACTTTCTATCCCCTCTCCCATTTGCGTTTACGGACGGCAGAATCGGGTTCGGCGTAGACACGCACGCTTTCGGCAAAGGCAGTTTCGTGACGATAGGCGGAGTCAGAATAGAGTGTGAAAACTCACTAATAGCCCACAGCGACGGCGACGTACTCATACATTCCGTTATGGACGCGCTTCTGTCGGGAGCCGGACTGAAAGACATCGGGCATTACTTTCCCGATACCGACGAAAAATTCAGAAACGCCGACAGCGCGAAGATGCTTGAAGAGGTCGTAAAAATAATCGGACGGAAAGGCTTTAAGGTCAACAACGTTTCGATAAGCATACAGGCCGAAAAACCCAGACTCAAAAACCATATAGACAAGATAAGACAGAATCTCAGTAAAATTTTAAACGTTGACGAAAGCGATATCGCCGTTTCGGCAGGCACTTGCGAAGGACTCGGCTTTGTCGGCGAAGGGCTCGGCATAACTTCTTACGCCATAGCGGCACTGACAAATATTTAAAGCTATTCTGCGCTTTAAATATTTCGTGATTTTCAGGGCGTTGCTCTCTTTGAGCAAATTTTAGAAGCAAACACAAAATTATAAGGAATTATTATGGCAAAGACGACTAAAACTACAACCGAATTCGTATGCAGTGAATGCGGAGCTTCGAGTATGCGCTGGCTGGGACGCTGTCCCTCCTGCGGAAAATACAACACTATGGTAGAGGAAATCGTAAAACCTGCCGAAACCGTAAAATCTACGGGCGCGCACTATTTTAAAAGGGCACAGAAACTGACGGAAGTCACATTCGAAACCTACCAGCGCACGCCTTCGGGAATTTCGGAATTCGATACCGTGCTCGGCGGAGGTATCGTCACGGGCTCGCTTATCCTGATAGGAGGCGACCCCGGCATAGGCAAATCCACTTTGCTCACGCAGATAGCTTCGCACCTTTCAAAGCAAAGTAAAGTTTTATATTTCTCCGCCGAAGAGAGCTGTTCACAGGTCAAACTGCGCGCGGAAAGACTGAAACTTAAACCCGACGAACTTTACATAGTCAACGAAACCTGCGTAGACAATCTTGAGAGCGAACTCGACGGCGTAAAATTCTGCGTCATCGACTCTATACAGGCGGTGTATACCGACGACCTCTCCTCTTCGGCAGGCTCTGTAGGACAGGTAAGGGAATGTGCTTCTAAGCTTATGCGCCTTGCCAAGAGTCGGGGAATTACTTTCTTTATCGTAGGACACGTCACCAAAGAGGGCGCGCTCGCAGGGCCGAAAGTGTTGGAACACATAATGGACACCGTACTATACTTCGAGGGCGAAAATCAGGAAAATTTCAGAATTCTAAGGGCAGTGAAAAACAGGTTCGGCAACGTTCAGGAAGTCGGCGTATTCGAAATGACCGGCGAGGGAATTATTCCCGTCACCGACTATTCGGGCGTATTCCTCTCCGAGAGCCGAGGCGACGAAGCGGGCTCGGTCGTAACCCCGTCGCAGACTGGCGCAAGGTGTATGAACGTAGAAATTCAGACGCTGATTTCAAAGACGTCCTTCGGTATGCCGAGGCGGATGCCGCTCGGCGTAGATTACAACAAATTAGTACTTTTAATCGCAGTACTTGAAAAGCGGTGCGGACTTAACCTCTCTTCTTCCGACGTCTACGTCAACGCAATGGGCGGAATAAAACTCGGCGAGCCTGCCTGCGATCTTGCGGTATGCACCGCGCTTGCCTCCGCCTACTTTTCAAAGCCCGTCGACAAATACGTCGCGGTTTTCGGCGAAGTCGGCTTGACGGGCGAAGTAAGAGCCGTTTCTTACTGCGAAAAACGCGTTGCGGAATGTGTGAAAATGGGCTTTAAAAAAGTACTCGTGCCTGCAAAAAATATGAAATCCGTCGCAAAATACGCCGACAAAATTTCAATAGTGCCCATCCTCTACGTAAATACGATGATTAAAACTTTATTCAAAAACTGAATTCCGCCGAAAATTAATAAGCAGTTTTTATCAAATAATATTTGTACGATAAACAATAATTTATTAACTGAAAACAAAATTTGGAATGATTATGAAAAGCTCTAATATTGAAACTACCAAATTGAACAGTAAAATACTCAATAAAGAAATGGGAGTAAATATCTTTCTTCCAAGCACTTATTCTGAAAACGGTGAGTCTTTACCTGTACTTTATTTTCTGCACGGAAGAAGTGGAAATGAGAATATTATGTTTGATTTGCAACTAAATGTCAAAGCGAACGATATGTTTTTAAATAAATTGCAGCCTATGATTATCGTTTGCCCGAGAATAGAAAACAGCAGAGGAATTAATTCAGCTTTGAATAGTGGCACAATAGAAAGTCCAAACAATAGCGGTATTACAATTAATGTCGGAAGATATGAAGATTATTTTGTTGAAGAAATTATTCCATATATAGATGAACACTATAATACAATCAAATCAAATTACGGAAGATATATCGGTGGTATTTCGGGCGGTGGATATGCCGCATTACATATTGCTTTCAGACATCAAAATTTATTCTGTAAAGTTGGCGGTCATATGCCTGCAATAGAATTAAATTTAGAAGAAGATGATATTCCTTTCTTTAACGATATTTCTGTATGGGAAAAATATAATCCAATTTCTATTGCTAAAAACTTTAATATATCCAAAGAATTAAAAGTTTATCTTGATGCGGGAAATCAAGATGAAGGGCATTTTTACGAGGGTTGTAAAATATTACAGAATGTTTTAGAAAGAAAAGGAGTTTCTTCTCAATTTCATTTGTTTGCTGGACACCATAATTTAGCATATATTTTATCTAATATTGAAAAGTATTTAGAATTTTACGCAACATAAATTTAAAAAAAGTATAATTTAAAGAATAAAATAAAAGAGTTATAAATTTCAAATTAGCTACTATACGTTTAATAAATACAGCCCGATATCTTCGTTTGCGAAGATATCGGGCTGTGCGTTTGTCTGAGAGAAATACGCTTTATGAAAAAGCGTTTAATTTATTATTGATTTTCAGCTTCATAGGCGCGGGGAACCGAATACAAATCAAATTCCTCGTCTATGTCGAACTCGCTTTCGTCGTCGAATGCGGCGAGCTTGGAAATAGACACTTCGTAAGCCGTCATTGCAACGAAGCTTTCATCGGGCTGTTTTTTCTGATATTCGCGGCTTTGTATTCTTCCCGACAGCGCCACCTTATCGCCCACCGAAAGATTGCGCACGAAACGCGCGTTTCTGCCCCAGGCAATCGCAGGGATATAGTCTGACTTATTATAGCTTCTGTTCACCGCTATGAGCAAATCGGCAATCTCCCTGTTGAAAGGGGTCGTACGGTATACGGGCGGTTTGCAGATATAGCCCGACAGAACTATCGAGTTAGGGTTCTTGACGGGCTGGGCGTCTAAAAGCTCTCTTACGAACACCGTGAGCATAAGGCGCGATTTGCCGTTGTCGAGTTTGTTGTAAGAGCGGAACTGACCCAGCGCGCAGATGAACGAGCCCTTTTTCATATCCTCGGTCATAATTCTTTCGGATACGGTCACGGGCAGAATATCAGCCTGACCCGAAAGACGCATTACCTTGACATAAAATTCGTAAAATCCTTCGCCGTAAACTTCGTGCGAAAACTCGGCGTCCGAAACTATTTCGCCGTAAACGTAAACCTTATTATTTTTCTCCGCGTTGTAATTCATATATACCTCCGTCAATGTTTTTCAAACGTTAATTTGTTTTTCTGTATCAAGCCGCTACTTTGCCTGTATTTGACGGCCGGTGCCGTCTATGGTGTAGTTATCTTTATAAATAAGTTCGCCTATAGGAACGAACGTGTATCCCCTGTTTTTCAGCGTTTCCAGAATTATGGGCACCGCCTCCGCGGTATGCAGTCCGTTGTTGTGCATTAAAATTATCGAACCGTTTTTGACGGAATTGATGACTCTCATTGCAATGTCCGATGCGGAAAGGTCTTTCCAGTCCAGACTGTCGCAATCCCACTGAATCGAATAATAACCCTGTTCGGAAGCCGTTTTAATAAGTTCGTCGTCGTAGTCGCCGTAAGGGGGACGGAACAGATTGACGTCCTTTCCCGTGACGCTCTTTATAGCTTCCGACGAGGAAGAAAGTTCCAGCTTTATCTCTTCACTGTTCTGTTTGCTCATATAGCTGTGCGTCGAAGAATGAGTGCCTATCTCGTGTCCTGCTCCGTCAATCTTTTTAACGTAATCGGGATATTTTTCAGCCCAGAACTCAACCATAAACCAAGTGGCTTTAACGTTGCCCACTCTCAGCGCGTTTAATATCTCGTCGGTGTGCTCCACGCCCCAGGCGCAGTCGAAAGATATCGATACTTTTTTCTCTTCCGTTTCCACGCTGTAAATGGGAACAAGCCTCGGCGTTTTTCCGAAGTAAACCGCGTACGCGTTCGTATAATACGCCGAAACAGAAAGCACTGCCACAAGTATTACCGCGGCGGCGGCGAACAGCAGATTTTTAAGCTTTAATATCTTTACCACTTTTTACTCTCCTATAATATCAAATTAATACGCGCAGAAAAAATCTTTTTATGGCGTTTTTTGTCAGTTTTTCAGTTTTTTTACTTAAATTTTATCTTGTCCTCATTTTTAATTTATTTCAGCGGATATGCTTTTATGAAAATTTTTCAAAAATAAAGCGGAGTGCGTCCGATGCACTCCGTCTTTTTTATGTATCAATCCGCCTTGCCCTTGTCCTTGCGGTTCTGTATAACCTGCCGTTCGTAGCCGTATTCTGACGGCTTATAATAAACCCTGTCTTTGAGCTTGTCCGGCAGATACTGCTGCGGAACGTAACCGCCCGCATAGTCGTGAGGATATCTGTATTTTGCGCTCTGCTCCTTCGCCTGCCTGTCGCCGTAAGTATTGTCCCTTAAATATGGAGGAACGCCCTCGTCGTCCCTTACCTCCCTTGCGTCCTTTTTCGCCGAACCCATAGCGACTACGACCGAATTGCTTTTCGGCGCTTCGCAAACGTAGATAATAGCGTTTGAAAGCGGAATAAGCCCCTCGGGATAGCCTATTTTTTCAAAGGCGTACATTGCGCTGACAGCGATATTCAGAGCGTTGGGGTCAGCCATTCCCACGTCCTCGGAAGAATGTACGACAAGGCGCCTCAAAACCGTCATAGGATCGCCTCCGCCCTCTATTATGCGCATAGCGTAGTAGAGCGCCGCGTCGGAATCGGAACCGCGCAAAGACTTGCAGAACGCAGAAAGATAGTCGTAATACTTATCCTGACTGAAAGACAGCGCCTTGCGCTGAATGGACTGCTCCGCATCCGCAAGCGTGATTTTTACCGTTCCGTCAGACTGCGGAGGGGTGGTCAGTACGGCAAGCTCCAACGCGTTGTAAGCCGTACGCAGATCTCCGCCCGACAGCCTTGCAATGTGCCCGAACGCCTCCTCTTCGACCGACGCGTTATAATTGCCCAAACCTCTGCGCTTGTCAGAAACCGCCTTTTTGAGTGCGGAGAGAATTTCGTCCTCGGAAAGACACTTAAACTCGAACACCCTGCATCTCGACACAATTGCGGGCGTCATCGAAGCGTAAGGATTTTCCGTAGTCGAACCGATAAAAATTATCGTGCCCTGTTCGATGGAGGGTAAAAGCGAGTCGGACTGCGTTTTGTTGAATCGGTGACACTCGTCAAGCATAAGATAAGTCCGCTTGCCGTACAGCTTTAAATTGTTCCTCGCGTCCTCGACGGCTTTCTTGACGTCGGCAACGCCCGACTGTACGGCGTTGAGTTTTACAAATTCGCCATGGGTAGTCGAAGCGATTATATTCGCAAGCGTAGTTTTGCCCGTACCGGGAGGGCCGTAAAAAATACAGCTTCCGAGCCTGTCGGCAAGAATGGCGCGGCGCAGAAGCGAGCCCTCGGAAACGAGGTGCTTCTGTCCTATAAATTCGTTTATATTGTTTGCGCGCATACGTTCGGCAAGCGGTTTTGCGCCCTCTTCGTTGCCGTTCAAATCAAACAGATCCATATTATTCAAGTAACTTCTTTATCCTGTGCATATTTTCTTTCGCAAGGGCGTAACCCTCGCTGTAAGCTTTTTTAAGCTCCTTTACCGCGTATTGACTAAGCCCCTCCATCTCCGGCTCTAAATAAAGTCCGCAGATGTCCCTGTTCCGCTCCGCCTGATACGCGGCGTTCTGCGCGTCCATTATGTCGAATACCCTTAAAAGCATATTCAAAAGCCCTTTCGTTTCCTTTACGGGCGCCGACGTATTTTTAAGAACGTCCATCGCAATAACCACGTCCGCGCCGAGCGCTTTGGCTTCTTTAACGGGAACCCTGCAAACGCAGCCTCCGTCTACGAGCAATTTATCCTGAAGCTTTTTCGGTTTGAAAACCGCGGGTATCGCGCTCGAAGCCTCTATTGCGAAAACCGCGTCGCCGCTTTCGAAGACGTGCTTACGCCCTGAGCGGACGTCCGTCGCAACGCAGGCGAATTTTACGGGAAAATCTTCTATGTTCCCGACCTTGATATGCTTTTTCAAAAGCGAATGAACCTTGCCCGTTCTTAAAAGCGCGGTTTCGGAAAACGCAAAAAAGTTAGGCGAGATTATATCCCTTCTGCGTATGCCTGAAATTATTTTCCGCATTTCCCCGACGGTCATTCCGCTTGCGTACGCTCCGCCGACGACTGCGCCTATCGACGAGCCTGCAATGCAGTACGGCTTAATACCCTCGTCTTCGAGAGCTTGCAGAAGCCCGACGTGCGCTACTCCGCGCGAACCTCCGCTTCCAAGCGCCAAACCCAACTTTTTTTTCATATTCGCCCCCTTGAAACAGTATTCTATAATTGAAATGAAACCAAGTTATGTAATCAGATTTTCGGTTTGCGCACTGTTTCTGACCGTCGTTGCAGGCGCCGTAATTATCTATCCGGAAAGATACGTTTCCTGCTGTCTTGACGGATTTATGATGTGGGCGGAATGCGTGCTTCCCTCGCTGTTTCCTTTTATGGTAATCACGCTCATCGCAGTAAAATCGGGCTTCGCCGAAAAAGCTTCTCTTCCGCTCAGGAAAATCACGGGTCTTTTCAACCTTCCGCCCGCCTCCGCCGCCTGCTTTTTAATAAGCGCGTGTTCGGGTTATCCCGCCGGCGCGAGGTGCCTTTTGGAATTTTATGAAAACGGAAGCCTTGACGAAAAGGACTGCAAAAAACTGTCTGCGCTGTGTTCGTCATCCGGCCCGCTCTTCATTATAGGAAGCATAGGCGTAAGAATGTTGGACGATAAAAGCGCGGGCTGGAAAATTCTTCTGGCGCATTTTATATCAATAATTAGTATTGCGCTTATCATCTCTTTTTTTTCAAAGCGCAAAAAAAATAATAATCTGTTAAGAAAACCTCAGGATAAAAATCTGCTTTACGACAGTTTCTACAACGCCGTAATTTCAGTCGCCGTCGCAGGCGGTTTTATCGCGTTCTTTTCGGTTTCGGCAAAAATTCTTTCGGACTTCAATTTTTTAATATTGTTCGAAAAACTATTTTCGCTGTTCACCGACGCGAAAAGCGCGAACGGAGTTGCGATAGGACTTATCGAAGCTACGGCAGGCTGTAGGGAACTGTCCTTGTCGCCTGCGCGCCTTACCCTTCCTCTCTGCGGATTTTTAATAACCTTCGGCGGAGCGTCTATCCTTGCTCAACAGCTTGCTTACCTTACGAAAGCAGGCGTAAAAACGCTGTACTTTATCTTCGTAAAACTTTTGCAGGGACTGCTCTGCTTTGCTATTCTTCTGATATTTATCTGACCTTAATTAATACGCACCGAGAAGCTTGAAAGATGCCGACTCTTTTTCAACGTCCGAAAGCGCCAGCCTTACGGAAGACCGCGAATAGTCGCCCTCCGCCTCGATAAAAAAGCGGAATTCGTTCAGCCGTTCTTTTACGGGGCGCGATTCGATTTTCGTCATATTAAGACCGTGCCGTGCGATTTTCTGCAACAGCGACAAAAGTCCGCCCGACCTGTTCGGGCAGGTCACCGAAAAATAAATTTTTTCCGTCCGCTTATTTTCCGACGGAACGCCCCTTACCAGCCTTAAAAAATGAGTGAAATTGTCTTTGCTGTCGGAGACGTCGCCGTCCAAAAGCGTTATTCCCTCTTTATGGGTATGCGCGCCGACTATGCCCGCATCCTCTTCCGTTTTAATCATTTCAAGACTTTTCGAGGTTGAAACCGCCTCGTGAAGGCAGGCGTCGGGAAAGTTTTTAAACAGATATCCCGAACACTGTTCAAGCGCCTGTCTGTGCGAATAAATGCGCTTGATATTCTTTAAATCGGCACCGCTTTTAACTGCAAGGCGGTGCTCGATTTTTATTACGCACTCGCTGTCGGCAAAGACGTTTTCGGCGGACTGCAATAAATCTATATTCTGCAATACTCCGCCGTTTAAAGTATTTTCTATGGGAATTACCGTACAGTCTACCTCGCCGTGGCAGAGCGCGTGCATCAGCTTGGGAAAACTGTCAAACGGAATAAATTCGCTCTCTGACGTCATAATTTTTGACGCGAGATAGCTGTAACTGCCCTGAGGCCCCAGATAGCCCGTACGCATTACACTCTCTCCGCTACGCTTAAAATAAGTCTTTCCGTATCAGCCCAGCCAAGGCAGGCGTCGGTTATAGATTTGCCGTAGACGATATCCTCTTTCTGGTTTCCCTCTTCTATAAAACTCTCTATCATAAAACCCTTTACAAGCGTTTTATAGTCGTTGCCGTAAAGCCTGTTGCGCATTGCCTCTTCGCAGATTCTTATCTGCTGTTTAAATTTCTTTCCGCTGTTGGAATGGTTGCAGTCGATTATCACCGCAGGATTTTTAAGCTCGGACTTCGCGTAATTTTCAGCAAGCTGCATTACCGTTTCATAGTGGTAATTCGGTATATCGTTGCCGTAGCTGTCCACCGCTCCGCGGAGTATTGCATGCGACAGGGGATTGCCGTCGGTTTCGACCTGCCAGCCGTTGAGCTTGAACACTTGTGCGCTTTGGGATGCGTATATCGAATTTATCAAAGTCAGAATCGAGCCGCTCATAGGGTTCTTTATCCCCACGGGAACGTCTATTCCGCTTGCTACGAGGCGGTGAAGCTGATTTTCGCAGGAGCGCGCTCCCACCGCTATATACGAGAGAAGGTCGTCGACGTAGTGTATGTTCGCCGGATACAGCATCTCGTCCGCGGCGGCAAGTCCGCTCGCCTCTATCGCCTTGATATTAAGCTCCCTTATCGCGTATATTCCTTTCAATATGTCTTCGCTCTTGTTAGGGTCGGGCTGGGAAAACATTCCCTTGTAACCCACTCCCCTCGTCCTCGGCTTGTTCGTATATATCCTCGGAACGAGCACAAGCTTGTCCTTTACCCTATCGCTGAGCCTGCCCAGCCTTTCGACGTACTCCAAAACGGGCTTCTGCTCGTGCGCCGAGCACGGGCCTATTATCATTATCAGCTTTTCGCTCTTGCCCGTTATTACTTCCGTTACCAGCCTGTCGCGCTCTGCCTTGATCCCTTTCAGGTTTTCGGGCAGAGGCATCTTGTCGGTTATTTCTTCCGGTTCGGGTATCTTTACTTTCTTGTTAAACATTTTTTTCTTCCATCAGTCTGATTACGTCGGATAAGATTTTTTCGGGGACGTAAGAGAGAAAATCCTTCTTGAATTTACGCGAATTCCTGACGAGTGAAGAACTTATTTGCAGGCTCTCCTGTTCGGCAGGGACGTATAAAGTCACCAGATCTTTTTTGAGTTTTTTGCTTGCGAAATGATCGGCTGTTTCGTATTCGAAGTCGACGGTGTTTCTTAAACCTCTGACGTAAAAGCGCGTATTTTCGCTTTCAAGCAGGTCCACCGCCGCGCCGACGAAGAGTACTACCCTTACCCTCTTTTCGCCCCCGTAAAGTTTTTCAAGCAAGGCTTTGCGTTCATCGGCGGAAAACATAGGAGTTTTCGCCGTGTTTATTCCGACCCCGACTACCACCTCGTCAAAGATTTCAAGGCAGGTGTCTATTACGTTTTTATGACCCGTCGTGGGCGGATCGAACGTGCCCGCAAAAACACATTTTTTCATAAATTATTCCTTTTAAAAAAGCTTAAAACCGTTCTGCCGTACTTGCGTTCGTCCGTAAGTTCAAGCCCGCCGACAGTCCCCGAAAACGGTCTGTCCCTCTCGTAAACGGCGATACCGTTTTCGCTTAAAGCCTTTGACGCAAGCTGCAGAGCCGCAACGCCGCAGTCGAGCATATACGGCGGATCGATAAAAATCAAATCGAATTTTTCGCTCGGCTCTATGCAACGGGTATAGTCGAGGTTGGTTATTTTAAAATTCCCCTCAATGCCTTTAAGATTCTTTTTAAGTAAAGCTATGCTGTCCTTGGAAACGTCGTTGAACTTAACGAACGACGCTCCGCGCGAAATACACTCTATTCCGAGACTTCCGCTTCCGCAGAACATATCCAGAACGGAAGCGCCGTAAATCCCGGCCGAGAGAATATTGAATAGACTCTCCTTGACTCTGTCCGCGGTGGGGCGCACCGCGCTACCCGAAAAAGAAGCAAGCGTTTTACCCCTGTATTTACCGGAAATTATCCTCATTTCTTCTTTCTGTCCTTTATGTCCTGCGCATCTTCTAAAATCTTCTGCCTTTTCGCTTCTTTGAATGCGCCGAAGACGTATGCGCCCGTATGCACGCCGACAGGCAGGACTATCCATATAAAATCGAGCCACTTGGAAAGATTTCCGCCTATCACCGCAAACGGACAGCTTGCCCAGCCGAACGCGTATCTTAAAATAAAATCGCAGACGATATTCGGCGCAAGGCACTCGATAAACTGCACCAGAGCAAACGGAACGACTGAAATCAAACCTATCGCCGCACCTTTCCACACGGCGTATTCGCCCGTACCGTAATAAGCTTTGACGTCGTTGGTTTCAAGCTCTCTCTTCTTCGAAGTTATTACCGTTTTTCTGTAAGCCGAAACTCCGTTCTGTCTGCCGAAAATGAAATATGCCGCCGAAAGCATAAGCTCGCCGACGATCAGAATAAGAATCTGAACCGCCTTGTCGCCGACATAGCCCGAAAACATTATAACCGAAGCGCTTAAAACGAGCTGTAACATCAAAGGAAACGCCGAGCCCGTCAGCAAATCTTTTATTTCGTACAGAATTTTCTGTCTTTTCTGCTGTGAATTCAATTCCATATTTTACCCTTTAAGGGGCCTGTCCTCCTGCCCACTTTATCTTTTATATATTATCTCGCTTCTCTTTGTGACCGAAGTCAGAACTTCGTAAGAGATGGTATTGCACCGTTTTGCGTAGGCTTCCGCATTTTCCATAACGCAGATATATGCGCTCTGCTTTTTGGAAATAAAGCTGTCCATACACAGCGTCGCCTCGCCCAAAGGTACGCCCCTTTTAAAGCCCTCGGCATAACCGCACCTGTACGACGCAAGATTTTTATAATTCTTTACTGCTTTCGTGTAACCCACGCCTCCGCCTATAAATTCGGTGTCCTGAATTTTTTTTGCGTACACCTTCATTGCGGGGGTAAAATTTTCACCCGAAAAACCGTACGGCGCATAGCCGTATAAAAGTATGCCCGTCCGCACCGCGTCGAAGAGAAATTTTCCGCCCCTTAAAAGCCCTCCGCTTGCCGAGAGGTGAGCTGTTGCCTGCGGTCTGTACGTTTTTACAAGCCGCACCGCCCTTTCGAAAATTTTAAGCTGATTGAAGCTTGCGCCGCTGTCGTGCGGAGCGTAGAGGTGCGAATACACCCCCTCTATATTCTCGGCGTCCGCCGTCTTTAAAATTTCGGGCAGAGCGTCCGGATTGCAGCCGAGGCGGTTCATACCCGTATTGACTTTTATATGACAGGAAAGCCCCTTGCAGAGCTTTGCCGTTTCAACGGAATTTACCGTTACGGTAAGGCTGTACGCCGAAGCCCTCTCCGCGTCCGCGCCGTCCATAGGCGGAGTGAATACTAAAACGGGTTTGGTTATGCCCGCAATGCGCAGAGCCGCGCCCTCGTCGATTATTGCGGTGCAGAACCCGTCGACGATATCTTCGACAGCCCTTGCAACCTCCTCCGCGCCGTGCCCGTAGGCGTCGGCTTTGACTACTGCGAAAACCGCCGAGCCGGAGGCAAGGCGTTTTATTCTCTCCGCGTTCGCGCGGATTGCCGTTAAATCAACAACTGTCAGCGTTTTTTGCATACCGTATATAAATATGCAAAGTCAGCGTTTTTTGTCCTTGACGGAATATCCGGATACGACCGGTGCAACCGATTTATAAAGCATTGCCGCGAGTACGCACAGTACGGCGTCCTTGGGAATATAGACGAGATTGCCTAAAAGCAGTAAATTCACCAGATTTCCGACGCCCAGAAAATGTGCGCAGATTATGCAGTAAGGAACGCCTATTAAATAGTCCGCCGTCATTCCCGCGAGCGCGGACAGGACAACGCGTTTGGCCGAAAACGATTTCTTTACGAGCGCACCCGATAAGGCGGAGGCGAAAATAAAGCCTATTATGTAGCCGAAAGACGGCTTTAAAACGTATGTAAATCCTCCGCCTGCGGAAAAGACGGGCAACCCGACCACTCCCGAAAAGCAGTAGACTGACATAGCCGCGGCGCCCTTTTTTGCACCGAGAAGAAGTCCGGAAAGCACCGCGATTACCGTCTGAAAAGTCAGCGGTACAAACGGAAAAGGTATTTGAATATATGCGGAAGCCGTCATCAGAGCCACAAACAATGCAACCTGAGCGATACCGTAAACAGAATTTCTTTTAAATTTCATACTCTCAAAAGTTTAAAAATCGTTACGCTTATTATATATTAACGTAAAAATTAAGTCAAATGCTTGTAAGTTTAAAAAACGCCCTCAAATTCCGAGAGCGTTTTCATTTTACGAAAAGAGCGATAAGCCCGTTCACGTATTCTTTTGCGCCGAGATCGGACGGCGCCGATTTCAGCGTTTCCAGATCCTCCGCCGAACGGCTTTCCGCAACCGCTATGACGAGCCTGTTATAACACCGGTATTCGCCTTTCGAACAGGTTTCTACCGCCTTTAACAAATCTCCCTCTCTGTACTGCGAAGCGGCGAGGTTGCCTAAAATAAAACTTTCGTAATCGAGCCTGTAAATACCGAAGGCGCCCTGCGACAGATCTTCGTTTTTGTCGATGCACAGCTTTTCGAAGTCCTGTTTTTCTATGAGGGGCTGACAGTACTTTACAATAAGCCCGTCGTCGCCCGAAAGAATACCGTCCTCGGCACAGCGCGCCAGATCCTCGGTTTTGCCCGAATATTTATATTTTAAGTCCGCGCAGGTCACGGCAAAGGAATAGTTGCCTATCTTTTCGCTGACCGTAGCCATAGACTGCGGAGATATGAGTATCCACAGCGAAAAAATAAGTATTCCGATTGCCGTAAGCGCGCCCACCGTCACGAGCGCGGACTTCAAAATTACTCTTTTCATAATATTACAAGTTAAGTTTAGCACATAGGCAATTAAAAAGCAACTGCATAAGTTATAAAATTTATTCTTAATTGCAAAACCGAAAAATATATTTAAGTATGAAGAAATTTTTATTGATGCTTTTAACGGCAGTATTAACGGTCTGCTTTTTTGCCGGTTGTAAAAAGAACGCGGAATATCTCTCATACGTTTCCGAAAAACGCGACAATATCTACCTGTACGCCGACGACAGCCTTGAAATCAGGATTTATACCTCTCAGCGCGAAAACCCTTACAGCGCAGACGGGATAAAGGGCGATATGACCTCCCTTTGCGAAATTTACGTCCGCCTGCCCGAAAACCACGACGACGTTGCCGTCAAGGTCGACGCGGTGGAGGGCGAAATGAACTACAAAGCCGTGGAAAACTGCTACTATCTCAGCTTTTCCGACGCTTTGGAGAAAAAGGAAAGCGTTACCGTCACACTGTCTTACGGCGGTAACAGCGCTGAATACAAGGCGGCAAGCGTGCTTGACGACGGAATAATAAGCTGTGAAGACGCCGTAAAATGCGCCGTCGAACACGGAAAAGAGCTGTTCGCTTCGCTGACCGACGGAAATATCTTTTTGGGCGAAATATACGTCCGCCTCCTTTACGACGACGGCTGTTACTACTACGTCGGAGTTTGCGACAGAAACAAAAAAATCACCGCCTACCTCGTTGACGGCGAGAGAGGAAAAGTAATAGCTTCTCACGAAAAATAAATTATGAACGCAGTATATAAAAATCTCCGCGCATTTGCGCGGAGATTTTTAACGTTAATCAGTAATCGTAATCGCCGTCGTCATCGCCGTCGTAATCGCCGTAGTCATCTTCGTCTTCATAATCTTCTTCGTCATCATCCTCGTCGTAATCGTATTCGTCATAATCGTCGTAGCCGTCTGCCAACGCACGCTTTTTCTTTACAGCGATTATTATTATCAACAGCAGAATAAGAAGCAACAGTCCTGCGCAGACGCCGATAACCAGCAGTAAATTATCCTTTACGAATTTACCCACGCTCCCGAAAAACGCACCGATACCGCTATCCTCCGGCACGGTATAATCCGTCTTTGCCGAAGTCGGTCTGCCGTCGGCAATCTCTCCGTTTTCAAACTCGAAATTGCCCGAAGCGCTTCCCGTCAGCGTTGCGTTTACGAAATAAGTTTTTCCTGCCTCGAATACAACTTCCGCCAACGCTTCGCCGTCTTTTTCGGCAAAGTAGCTGTAATTTACTTTAAGCACTTCCCCGTCCGAAAGCATTTCTTTTATAAAGTCGGGCAGGTCGAGAACGGCTCCCTCTTTTCCGTCCTTATTCCACATATCTTCGGTTATGCGGAATCTGGCAATTTCAAACGTAAAGCTCGTTTCGCCCGTAAGCGTATAACTGTCGCTGTTTTCGCCGTTTACGCTCACGGTTATTTTATAACTGCCTGCGCCGAGCGTTTTTATAAACTCCTTAAACTCCGCGCTGTCGCCGTTGAAAGTTTTTTCGCCTTCGATAGCTCCGCCCGAAACCGTGACCGCAGTCCGCGCGCTCTCGTCCGAACCGCCCCTTAAAACTTCGAACGAGAAGTCTACTTTGCCGTACTCCGAGCCGTCGGATTCAAACTTTACTTCGAGCGGTGTTTTCGGTGTTCCCGTAGTGAAAGCACGCGAGCTTTCCGCAATTACTACTTCGCTGTCGCCGCCGATAACCCTGACGCAGACGCTGCCCGTGATAACGGTCGTTTCCGACCAGTTCTCCCGAAGATACCTTTCAATCTGCACTTTGGTATATTCGGTGTCCTCGTCGCCGTCGATTTTATAATAATACTCGAAGTGCTGTGAATAGTCTCCTCCGTCCTCGAATACTATCGCAGGGAATTCGAACGTCTTTTCTCCTGCCGTTATCGTCTGAGTGCCCGTCCAGCTGTATTTAACCGCCTTTGCGGTAATTTTCCAGTTCTTCGTTATTTTGATATAACCGTCCGTGCCTGCCGTGAAATTCGGATTAGTAACCGTGATTTCCGCCGAAGTGGTCTTGTCGCCCTTTTCGGTCATATCGTTGCTGTTGATGTAATTCAGCGTATAGTCGCCGTCTTTAAGCCCCAGCCCCGAAAGGTATTCGGGCGAGAGGCGCACTTCGACCGCCTTATTATCGAACGAAGGCATACTCTTGTCGGCAAGCGCGTTCCACTCCTCCGAGTCGGTATACCGCCACTGCCATTCGGCGTCTTCGAAAGTAAGCTCTTTGGGAACTATCTTTATTTTAAGCGTAAACTCTTTGTCGAAAATCAGTTCCGGGTTTGTAGAGGCTATGCGCACGGTCGCCGTATAACTTCCCGTATTGATTGCCTCCGTCCAGTCTCCGCCGATATCGCCGACAATCGCCAAATCCACCGCGTATTCGCTTGCGCTGAAATCGGCAGTCAGGGTAAACGGCTTTCCGCTGTATTCGATTTCCGCTTCTTCGGTTTCGTCGGCAACGGTATAACTTTCACCGTTTATTTTCCAGACAATATCGTTATAGCCGATATCTATTCCTACGCCCGTAATTTCAAAAGTTACTTCCTGCGAACTGCCCGAATAATTTTCACCGTCGGCAACCTTGACCGTGAGCGAATATTTTCCCCTGCTGTACGCAGGAACGGTTAAAGTATATTTGCCGTCGGCGTAGACGACGGCAGGAGCAGGCTTCTGCTCCGTTCCGTTTTTGGTGCATACCCCGACGAGTTTTAAACTCGCGTCGCCATCGCACAGCGCCGTCGGCACGGTAAAAATCATATCTCTCGTATTGCCGTCTTTCTCCCAGCTCGTCGGGTTGTTTTCGTCGGCGTTTATCTGAACTTTTTTCGGCTCTACCGTGATTTTTATCGGCGCTTCGCTTATCCATTCGTAGAGCGAAGTATTTATAAGCGTAAAGCCGAACGTGTACTCTCCTGCGTTTTTGACCTTTACTTTCAGATCGCCCGTAATCGAATCATATTCCAGCTTCGCGCCGTCGGGCACCGCATAACTCATTGCCGAAGCCACGTAATTGTCAAGATAAATTACCTGCTCCGTTCCGTCGTAGGTTTTCGTTGCGTCGTCCGCGTCCGCCAATACGGGATAGGCGAGCTCTATTTTTTCAAGGGTAAACTGCCGTCCTTCCGATGAAACCGCATAGTTGCAGTCCGTATCAATGAACGCGTGCGCGTACCACACGCCCGAGCTGTCGGGAGTCGTATAAGTCGCGTTTTCTGCTGAACCGTCTTTCGAATACTTAGTGATAAGCTTGAACGTCGGCTTGCCGTTCACCTTGTCGTCGGCGTAAATTTCGTTTTCGTCCTTGAAAGTCGCGGTGAGAACTCCGCCTTTATCCCCGAACTCGACTTCGAGCTGTTTTTTGTTTATTTTTATAGTTATCGTCTTTGACGGAGGCGCGTTTTCATCCCACTCGCAAAGATCGGGGTTTTTCAGAGTAAATACCACTTCGTAACTGCCGATTGCTTTTGCTTTAAGCTCCGTTCCGTCAAAGCTCACCGCTCCGTCGGAAACAGTAAAATTCATAACATTGCGGTCGAAACCTACGAATTCGAAAGTTTGCTCCGCACCGTTATACTCTGTTTCCGCCGTGCAGTCCGCACTTAGCGAAGGGTACGCAACGGCTCTCTTTTCCGCCCTGAAATCTTTGCTCGCTTTGACGAAATAGTTACATTCGTTTTCGAGAACGGCTATCGCATACCACTGTCCGAGTTCCGTAATGCCGTCAGACGCGTCGTCGAGAGAGTTGGTTTTCGAATACTTGGTTTTAAGAACGGGTTTTTTATCGTCAGCCTTGTCGCGGTTGTAAAGCGATGCTTCGTCGTACTTTGCAACAAGTATTCCGCCGGTATCTTCAAAAGTTACTTCAAGTTGCTTTTTCTTTATCTTGAATTTGAACTTCCTCGACTTGGAAGAATCTGTCTTATAGTCCGCCCAGTAATAATTGTCAGAAACGATAGTAACCGTAATTTCGTTTTCGCAGACGTCAATAAATTCGTCGTCAATCGAAATAACAGAGGCGTCTTCGTAAACGGCGCTGTACCACGCAGGCTTATCGGCGAGCGTTCCAAGCGACTGCTTTTCACCGTTGTACTCGGTTTCGACCGTGCCGCTCGGCGCGGTAAGAGCGGTCTTTGCCGCGTTCGCAACCTCGGTCAGATCTAAATGAAACGCTGGTCTTACAGTATAATCACGATGTACCATAGGATCGTTTTGCATAGCGCCGGCAGCTGCTGTAAGTGCATATGTGCAGTGATATGTCGCAGCGTCTCCGGCATTACACCCCGACCGCGTCCAGGTCGAGCGTGTAGCATTATTCTTTCTCATAGCCGCATTTGTCGACCATAAACCGTTTGCAGAGCCCATACCCACTTCGGTAACGCTCGGTATCCACAGTAAATCGTTCTGCCAAAGCGACCAGTTGGTTGCGCTTGTATAATAAGTAGTATTATTTGCAGGATCGTTTTTATAAGAACTTTCGGCTTTCTGCCAACCGACGCCTTTGGGTGCGACTATGTAATTTTTTATATTGTGATTAGTATCCGTAGTTAAATCGTAAAATACTGCTCCGCTGTTCAGATCGTCGGAAACAACGTTGCCGGTCTTCGGCGTATAGTAAGCTTTCGACAACGACTGTGCGGAAACCGTATTATTATAGCCAACATAATAATAAGTTGTTGCACTGTTTCCGTAATTGTTTATAACGTTGCGGATGTAACTCGAACCGTAATTATTGCTGGGAGGATTAGTATTAACAGAATTATATTGTGTTGTAAAAACTCCGTGTATTTCCGTATACGAAAGCCAGAGAGTGAGTATCGCGTGACCGTTGTCTCCCTTTGAAAGAGCGACGGGAATCCATTCAAGATTTATTTGCGTGCTTGCCTTATAATATCTGCCTAAATTCAGAGTTATCGCGCCGAAACCGCTTGACGTTTTTAAAAGAGTATTACCGTTCGCGGCGGATTCCGCCGTGTCGACCATTTCTTCTATATCTTTATAACCCGCTTTTGTCGCAAGCGTGTTCAAAACACTTTTGTCAAAACATCCGGGGTCGTATTTGTACAGATCGCCGATATTCGTTCCGCCGGGGTAAGTGGTTGCGCTTGCAGTCCGAGTATTTTTGTTTATTTTCGGAAGTAAAAAAACACAGCACAACAAAGTTGCGCAGATTAAAGAAAGTATTAAACTCAGCCAGAGGCGTTTATTATTTAATTTGATTTTCAACATAATTTTCACCCGTAAGTTTTTTTAACTTAAAGTTTTATGAAATAGTATAATATCCCTATTATTTTTTTATATTTTCATTATATCACGCATTTTTGACTTTATCAACAAATTTTCAATATATTTATACTGTCAAAAAATAGCCTCCCCTTTTACGGGAAGGCCAACGATTTATTTGAAAAAGTTAATTATCAGGCTGTTCTGAACGTACAAGTGTTCGGGCTTAATAAAAATCCGTCCGTCTTGTTTTTCAAAAAACGAAGCAAGCTTTGAAAGCGTTTCCGCATATTCCTCTTCGAAACCGGTCTGAAATTCAGACTGATACGCGTTTAAATCTATGCCGTCCGCCGTGCGCAGGGCAAGCATTATATACTCTTCCTTGCGCCCCTCTTCATCTATCTGTTCGCTGTTTATCACAGCGAAATTGTCCGATAAGATACATTTGAAATATTCGTCCAAATCAAAGGTGTTCGTAAAACGGTTATTGTTTATACACGACGAGGCGGAAACGCCGAAGCCTATGTATTCGCCCCTCTTCCAGTAGTTTAAATTGTGTCTGCTCTCGAAGCCCTTTTTGCAGAAATTAGAGACCTCGTACCGCTTAAAGCCGAGCGAGGAAAGCTTTTCAACGCCCCTTTCATACATTTCGGCAACGGCGTCGCCGTCGGGCAGTTCGCCGTTTAAATAGTCGGTATAGACAGGCGTTCCGTCCTCGGGCGTAAGCGCATACACAGATATATGGCTTGCGCCTGCCTTTACCGCCGTATCTATGCTGAATTCTATATCTTCGACAGTCTGATTTTTCAGACCTATCATAATATCTACGCTGAAATTTTCACCCTTTAAAAGGCGTGTGCAATTTTCAAAATCTTTCAGGTTATGTATTCTGCCCAAGTCGGCAAGCTGGCTGTCGACCGCCGTCTGAAGCCCGACCGAAAAGCGGTTGATACCGCTTTTTTTATATGCCGAAATTTTGCCTGCGCTGACCGTGCCGGGATTCATTTCAATGGTAATTTCGGCGTTTTCTGAAAGGTTGAAATTCTTTTTCGCCGAAGCGAGAAGCATAGCGATATACTTTTCGTCAATAACCGACGGCGTGCCTCCGCCTATATACAGAGTGTCGAAAACGTAATTTTTCAACTGTTCTTTCCGCTTTGACATTTCACGGAATACGCAAGCCATATAGCTTTCCGCATAACAGATTTTATCGGGAAAAGAAGCAAAGTCGCAGTATCTGCATTTGCTTTTACAAAACGGAATATGTACATATATACCTGCCATAAGAAAAAAACCTCACGAAAATTAACAGCTATTCTGCGCCGTCAATTTTCCGTGAATTAAAGGCTCTGCCTTCTTTTCGCAATTATAAGGGCAAACTTATTATATAATTGCGAAAATTCAACCGCTGAGGCGCAAGTATGCGCAAATAGGGGCGTGCTACGGAAAAGTGTGATTTTCCTTGCACCATTATTTATTTTAAATTTTTTTACGAAAATTAACAGCTATTCTGCGCCGTCAATATTTTAAACCGCTAAAACCTGCATTTATTTATATCTACTTTATAATCTCCGATAAAGGGAACGCCCTCTGAAACAAGCTCGGCTTTCTGCACGTCTTTTCCGCCGAACGCAAAGCCCTCGGTCAGACTTCCGTCTTTAAACACTACCCTGTGACAGGGCACTGTGCCTTGATACGGGTTACTGTGCAACGCCCAGCCGACCTGACGGCTTGCCCTCGGTTTCCCTACCGCCCTCGCCACGTCGCCGTATGTAGTGACTTTGCCTTTCGGCACAGTCTTTACAAATTCGTATACCGCATTAAAAAAATCACTCATACGCTTATTATAAATTAAGCCCGCACATTTTGCAAGAAAAACAGCTGTTTTATTGTTTTTTGAATATACTTTTATTTCCTTATAAAATTTAATTATGTAACTTTTACGCTTAAAATTCAATAAAATGTAGTATAATTAAATATATAAGAGAAAGCCGGTTTATTAAATAAAGTAAATTACTTGCAATTTATAAAAATAAATGTTAATATAATTTTAGTAATTGTTTACATTAGGATGAGATAAAGGAGGTATTACTATGGCAACAGTATCGTTTTATCAAAACGTAGTCGTTAAAGACGAAAAGAAAATTGAAGAAGTTAAAAATGCCCTTAATAGCAATACCAGACCCTGTTCTGAAATTCGTAATTTTATAACAAACGAAGAAGAACAAAAGGAAATTGCTAAAAAATGGTTCTCAAGCTTAAAGAAGTAATAGACGCTTTCAATTATGATAAGACTTCCGTCGAGGAAGTCTTATCTACGTTTGAGGCGGTTTCAAGCCCCAGCAAAGACGACGTTGAATCTTTTCTGAAAAACAAAGCTTTCGATATGGAAAATAAAGGTCAATCTGTTACATATCTTATGCTTAACGACAAAAAATTGAAAGAAAACAAGTTTGTAATTGACGGTTACTTTACTCTTGCTATAAAAGCATTTGAATTTTGCGACAATTTAAGCAAGAACGGACGGCGTCGAATTTCAGGAAAATCGGATAATTTTGTCCCTGCGTTTTTAATAGGTCAATTAGCAAAAAGCACTTCCGCTTCACACGGATTCGGAAGAGAGTTGCTTATGCAGGCAATTATACATATCAGACAAGCCATTCAAATCGTCGGAGGGCGTTTAATTTATCTTGATTGTAAAGATGAATTAGTTTCATACTACGAACAAAACGGTTTCAAATTATTACAAAAACAAAAAGATCTTAATCAAATGTATTTAGTTGTATAAGTCATTAGCAATGCTCCGCTTGCAGTTTCACAATCTGCAAGCGGTTATTTTATTAATTCTATATATCTAAATATCCGTTATTGATCATTGACAAAATTTCGTCAATTCTTTCCGACATAGTAAGCAAAGCCTCTGCAATACTTTGCTTTCGTTTGACAATTACTTCATCTTTTGGTTTCCACTGTTCGCAAACCGACGAGTTCGGAAATCCCCGATTATCTTTATTTTTTACGCGTTTTAAACAGTGTCCGCAATTAACCGTGTGGTAACAGTTACCCGTATAAGAAAAGTGTTGTGAAAAGAAAGCGCAATTTTCACAAGTATTATTTTGTTTTTTCATTGATTTTAATTTCCTTTTACATTTGATATATCTTAGCTTTTTATAATTACAAATTCAGTATAACTGAATGTCAACAATATAATTCAGTTTAACTGAATTGTCAAGCAAAAACATAAGAATTCTGTTAAACTGAATTTATGAATTTTAGTAAAAGGATAACTGACGCTATCAACGAAAGCAAATATACGCAAAAAGAAATAGCCAATTTATTGAATATTTCAGAAAGCAACATTACAAATTGGAAAAAAGGGCGAAACTTACCATCTGTTGACGTCCTGTACCGACTTTGCATTTTGTTAAATGAAAGTGCTGATTATCTGATAGGGCTTGAAGACGAAAGCGGAACTAAGACATATAGCTCTACCTACAATAATTTTTGAATTTTCAACAATAATTAATTAAATTATAAAAGCGGACTGAAAAGTCCGCTTTTATAATTTAATCAATAATTTAGCCTTCCCCTCAAGGGGAAGGCTTGTATGTTTGTACATTCCACCTTCCCCCCAAGGGGAAAGCTAAGCCGTTAGTCTTTATTCGTCTTTAAAATCTGCATAAACACTTCCGACGGAACTTCGACCGAGCCTATCGAACGCATACGCTTTTTGCCCTCTTTCTGCTTTTCCAAAAGTTTTTTCTTTCTCGTAATATCGCCGCCGTAGCACTTTGCAAGCACGTCCTTTCTCACGGCTTTGACCGTTTCCCTTGCGATTATCTTTCCGCCGATCGCCGCCTGAACGGGAACTTCGAAAAGCTGTCTCGGAATCGCTTCTTTTAAGTTTTCGCACAGCGTTCTGCCCCTTGCGTAAGCAGAATCTTCGTGAACTATCATCGACAGCGCGTCGCACGCTTCGCCGTTTAAAAGAATATCGAGTTTGACAAGCTTGCTCGTTTCATAGCCTATCAGTTCGTAGTCGAAGCTTGCATAGCCCCTCGTGCGCGATTTTATGCTGTCGAAGAAATCGAAAATTATCTCGTTTAACGGCAGGTTGTATTCGAGCTTTACCCTGCTTTTATCGAGGTAAGTCATCTGCAAAAACGTGCCCCTCTTCTCTCTGCACAAATCCATTATCTGACCTAAATAGTCGGGAGGCGAATATATGTCCGCCTTTACGATAGGCTCTTCCATATGCTCTATTTCCGCAATCGGCGGAAGGTGCGAGGGGTTGTCAACGAAAATAACTTCGCCGTCCGTCTTTACCACCTTATAGCTTACGCTCGGCGCAGTGGTTATTATTTCAAGTCCGAATTCCCTCTCTATGCGCTCCTGTATAATTTCCATATGCAGGAGCCCTAAAAAACCGCACCTGAAACCGAAGCCGAGCGCAACCGAATTGTCCGGCTCGAAAATCAGCGACGCATCGTTGAGCTGTAACTTTAAAATCGCTTCCTTCAGGTCGTTGAACTTACTTCCGTCCAGAGGATAAATTCCGCAGAACACCACGCTCTGCACCTTTTTATATCCTGCCAGCGGCTCGCCGGCAGGTCTGTCCGCATTGATTACGGTATCGCCGACCGCGACGTCTAAAATGGACTTTATCGACGCCGTGATATATCCGACCTCGCCTGCGTAAAGCCCGTCGGTGGGTTTTAAATCGGGGCTGAATACGCCCGTTTCAACCACTTCGTAAATCTTATCGGCGCGGAACGTCTTTATTCTGTCGCCTGCCCTGACCGACCCGTCCTTTATGCGCACGAATAAAATTACGCCCTTGTAATTGTCGTAATAGCTGTCGAATATCAGCGCTTTCAAAGGCGCGGTTTCATCGCCCGAAGGCGCGGGGAAATACTTAACTACGCTCTCTAAAACGTCGCCGATGCCGACGCCCTCCTTTGCGGAAACAAGGGGCGCATACGAAGCGTCAAGCCCTATTACTTCCTCTATTTCGGCTTTCGCCTCGTCGGGACGCGCGGAGGGCAGATCTATCTTATTTATTACGGGCAGTATTTCGAGGTTGTTTTCAAGCGCAAGATAGACGTTCGCAAGCGTCTGCGCCTCTACGCCCTGCGAAGCGTCGACAATGAGTATAGCCCCCTCGCAGGCGGCAAGCGAACGCGACACCTCGTAGGTGAAGTCGACGTGCCCCGGTGTGTCTATGAGGTTGAAAACGTATTCCTCGCCGTCGGTTGCGGTGTAAAACATTCTCACGGGCGTGAGCTTTATGGTTATTCCGCGCTCCCTCTCGATATCCATCGAGTCTAAAAGCTGATTTTCCATATCGCGTTTTGAAACCTGCCCCGTCTGTTCCATAAGACGGTCGGCAAGCGTGCTTTTGCCGTGGTCGATATGCGCGATTATACAGAAGTTTCTGATATTTTTCCGTTTCATAATTTTATTATATATTATAGCGCGGTTTTAAGCAAGAAAATTTGCCTTGTTAAATCAACGCCGAAGTTTTTATTGCTATTTTTTTTATAATGGGATATAATGAAAAAAAGGAGAAAATATGACGGTTAATATTCTCAATCCCGCCAAAGTTTACGGACTGGAACACATCGCATATCTTGCCGTATTTTTGGTATTATCGGTTGCAAGCCTGATTATAATCAAACTCACGGTCAAGTCCGACAGAGCGATAGATATCGCCGTGAAATGCTTTGGCGGAGTATTGCTCGCATTGATTATCTTCAACAGGATAGCCATATGCGTTCACAAGGAAAATGCAAAATTCCTTATTCCCGACAGCTTCTGCGGAATAGGAAGCTTCGGACTTGCGATAAGCTGTCTGTTCTTTAAACGCGGAGCGTACCCGTACCATATCTTCGTTTACCTTATGTTCTTCGGAGGAATGATAACTACGTTCTACCCCGATTTCATAGGTCAGCTGAAAAACGGCGAGCCGACTTCGTTTATGTACCCTGCGACGATTTCGGGGCTTCTTCACCACAGCTTCGCTTGGTACGTCACGGTATTTTTATACTTAACGGGACATTTCAGACCGTGCGTGAAAAAGACGCACGCTCTGCCGATAGCGGTATGCGTTATACTCGTTTACGGTCTGTTTTTAATGGACGCGCTCAAATTCGAAGATGCAATGTATATCCATAAACCGCTGATCAAAGGAACGTTCGTGACCTGGTACGTTGTCGAACCTGCGCTCGTTGCGGCGGCGTACGGATTCGCGTTCCTTTACGAATATATTACCAAAAAGAAAAAACAAAAAACGGAAAACGTGCAACTTACAATAGACGAAGAAAGCACCTCTTAAAGAGGCGCTTTCTTTATATCTTTATTACTATGCGTGTATTTTTGCTGTCTTCAATTTCTAAAATGTTGAACGGACCGTTTGCTTTTTTATAATCTTTCAAAAGCTTTTTTATCTGTCTGCAAATCGGCTTTAACTCTCCCGCAGCTTCTTTATTATATTTCTTTATTGCCTTTCTTAAAACAAACAGAACAAAACCCGTACCGAAGATAAAACGCAGATGCAGTTTTTTACAGTCTAAGGCTATTTTCATTCTACCCAAATCTCCACGATGTCGCCGTCCTTGCTTTCGATTTCCACAAGCTTGCCGACCACTCCCTCGTGAACAAGAGATAAAATCTGTTCGAAGTCGATTTCGCTGAGAGAACCGAGCATATTCTTTTCTTCATCTTTACCTTTTTCAAGCGTCTTGACAAAACTTTTATTCTTTATTAATATTTCGGCAATGGAAAGCGGAAGATTAATATTTACCTTATCGCCGTCCCCGCTTTTAATTCTTACCCTTAAAAACATTTTGGTTAAGTCTAACGTTTCCCTGTTCACCGCAACTACTTCCGCACGCTGTACTCCCAACAGTTCGTCGCACGATACCCCTAAAAGCGAGCAAAGGTGAGGCAGCAGCGAAATATCCGGAGAAGTCAAATCGTTCTCCCATTTGCTTACCGCCTGCGGAGAAACCGAACACTTTTCGGCAAGCGCCTCCTGCGTCATTCCTTTCGCCTTTCTCAGCGATGCGATTTTTTCACCTAACGATGTCATAAAAATACCTCCCGAATAAATTTGTAATTATATTTTACACCGCCGAAATCATTTTTAACAGCGACCAGAAGTTGAAACAGCTAACCTATCGGTTTAAAAAAACTCAACCTGCGGTTGTATGAACCCATCTCCAAATTAAAAGGACGCAAATGCGTCCTTTTAATTTTTAAATTTCACTGAGTTCAGAAATATAACTGTCAGCGTTTACGCCGATTATATTCACCGAATACACTGCAACGGGCACAATTACAAGCACTGCGATAAACTTACTGATAAACGAAAGCAAAACGAACAGCGCAATGACGATTGCAATTATTATTACCGCCGCAAGCACGTTTGAGCCGACGTTTTTCAAATTGACGGCTTGTTTATATTTTATTTTCCCTCTGCCGTAAATGAACCACGCCTGAGTGAGCGAAATCGCTTCGTATACAAGCCCCAACACAACCAAAAGAATCAAAACGTAGCCCTTGATAAGCATTGCAAGCCACATTAATACAAAGACGGTCAAAGCGAGAAACAGCGGACTGAAAATAAAATTGAGAATAACCTGTTTTATGTTTTTCTTCGCCGTCTTGCGCCTTACGAGATAGCCCGTCGCAACGCCGGCAAAATACACGCCTGCAAACAGAAGCGAAATTGCGACGACTAAATTCGTAATTACACTGCCGAGGCAATTCTGCAAGATTATATCGAATTCCGTTGTAAAATTTTCTGTGGAAACGTTGAGAGTGTGTAAAAAGCCCTCGACAGAAGTTTTTATCCAGTTCGTGTCCATAATCTGTTTTACTATCGACACGAAATCGGCGTTCCAGTCGATTTTGTCTACGGTATAGTCGATAAACTCCTCCACTGCGTTGCCGGAAAGAGAAACTGAGTTCCCGATTAAATCGGAGATATCCCCGAACATTACGCCCAGATTCTGAACGGTATTCATTACGAACAAAAACACGACTATGATAAGAATAAGATATATTATCCCCATTGCGACGAATATGTACAGGGCGCTTGAAAAATAGTTTTTTAAAGCCTTTTTTAACATTGGCAATCCTTGGATTTTTTCTTCTTTCGTTTAAGTTCGATAACGGGTACGCTTACAAAATTTTTAAGCGTCTCTAACTCGTAGTTGGGCACGATAACTTCAAACTCTTCGCCGTCTTTTGTTATCCGCATCGAATAAGTCTTTACCGAATATCCGTATTGAAACGCGCGCACCTTGTACGGTTTGTATTTTTTCGAGCGCGGACTCTCCCGTTTGGTCCATTCGGGAAACTGAACGCGCTTTTTATTTTCAGTTATCTCTGATATTTCCGAAAACGGTATTGCCGTAACGCCGTCCATATCGGCAAAATACAGCCTGTCTTCGTCCGCGTAAATTCTCATTTCGTGAACGTTGTATTTCATAAGCACGGAAACGGGCTTCTCTTTCCCCTTTTTATTGACTTTGAAAAAAGATGCAACTACGCTTATTTCCTCCGCCGTTTGAGGCACGCCCAAACCCGAAAAGGTTGCTATTACCACATTTTCAAGTTCGCTTGCAATAACTTTGAATTCCGGATCCTTTTCGCCCTTTTTTAAAAGGTAACGGGAAATAGCGAACAGCAGTATAAAGATAATTACGCACACGCCGAAGATATAAAAAAAATACGGCGCGTTTTTATAAGCCTCAGAAAGCGAAATGCCGTCGATAAGAGATTTTATCACGCCGAAAAAAATTATCGCCGCTGCAATTCCGCTTAAGTACATAATTATTTTAAAATAAGACGGAAGCGAATACTTTTTTCCGAATTCCTTTAACTTTTTCAATGTTTCCGTCTGCTGTTCGAAAACGGTCTCATCGCTCCTGTTGATTACGTATTTATTATAGGGCGTATCGCCCGTTCTGACATCAAACGAAAATAAATTTTTCATTGCCGTAATCAATCCGTCGCAAAGCGTTCAAACAGATAGTCGTTTGAAAGTATAGCGCCTGCGCCTATAACCGAGGCGAGCTGAGGCTCGTCGGCGGTGTTGACAAGAATACCGAGCTTGTTATTGATATACTCCGCAATACCGTCCATCTTCATAAGTCCGCCCGAAAGATAAATTCCGCTGTGCATTATGCCCGAAGCGACTTCGGCATCGAGCTTGGACATAACGAACGAAGCGTATTCCAAAATCTTGTCAAGATAAGTGACTATATAATCGTAGATGTGTGAGGAGTTGACCGATACGGAAGCCGGCGCACCGCTTAAAATATCCCTGCCCTCGGCAACCGTCATTTTGTTGTCGTCGTTTAAAAGACTGCCGACCGTGTTTTTGATGCGTTCTGCGGTGAGCGCGCCGACTTTGATATTGCGCGCGTCGGCAAGCTCGTCTATAATGTGTCTGTCGATATTGCCTCCGCCCAGATTTATATTTATGCCCGAAATCAGCCCGTCCTGCGAAAGCGCGGCTATGTTGGTTATGCCGTAGCCTATGTCTATCAGAAACATAGGTCTGCTTTCGTTTATCGAAACGTTGTGACCCAAAACCGAGGCAAACGGCGTTATCGTGAAATATACGGCGCCGATACAGCATTCTTCGGCAAGCCGTTTATACTTTTCTTTAAGCTCGTCTCCGCTTCCGCAGGGAAGAATAAAAATAACCTCCGTACGCTTTGCACGGCTCTTCGTTATTTCTATTTTATTCAAAAAATACGCCAGAAGCGCGGCTGCGATGTTTTCGTGGACTATGTCGCCCTCGAAAACGGGATTGACTATCCGGGTATTGACCGCCGCCCTGCCCGAAAGCGCGCGCGCCTTGTCGCCCAAAGCCTTTATAACGTATCTGCCCTCGTCGCCGTAAGCCTGTTCGACGGCAACGCAAGTGGCTTCTTTCAGCACCACTCCGCTGCCGGAAATACAGATTTTAGTTTCGCTTGAACCGAAATCTATTGCGACTCTCTTCATCAAAGTACCTCTTCAAGCATTTTTTTAACAAGTGAAACGGGCAGTCCCACCACGTTGGTATAACTGCCGACATAATCTTTGACAAGTCCGCCGTCCTGAATACCGTAGCTACCCGCCTTATCGAGCGGCGAACCGCCGTCGACGTACATTTTTATAAAATCGTCGTCAAGCTCGTTAAAACGAACTTCAGTGCGGTCGTATTCGATAAGCTTGCGCTGTCCTTTGCGCACGCATACTCCCGAAATGACGGAATGCGTCTTGCCGGAAAGTCTGCGCAAAGTCCGCTCCGCGTCCGCTCTGTCCTTAGGCTTGCCCAGAATTTCGCCCTCGAACACCACAATGGTATCGCAGGCGACGACTACGCTGTCCGGGTGACGGGCAAAAACCTCGTCGCACTTACCCTCGGCGACGGAACACGCCACCTGTTCGGGAAACAGCGACATATTGAATTTTTCTCCGCTGTCGGAGGGTATGACCTCGAAATCGGGGACGATGAGCGAAAACAGCTCTTTCCTCCTCGGCGAGGCGCTCGCTAAAATGTAAGACATAAACTCCTCACAAAAAATTTCGGCTATTCTGCGCCTTCAATTTTTTCGTGATTTTGAGCGGCTCTGCCGCTCTGCTCGCAATCATAGGGGCAAACACACATATAATTGCGAGCATTCACACCGCAGCTCCGCAAGCTACGCTGTGAGCGAATGTTTTCGCAAATTGAGGCGTGCTAACGGCGGGAAACCCGCCTTGCACCGCTAATTATTCAAATTAAAGCAATTAATCGGTTTAGATAAGCAAGCAAGACGAGGCGTCTGCGCATTTTGCGAAGGAGCATACACGGAAGTATGTGACTGAACAAAAGCGTAAAGACAACAAAGTATTGTGCCGCTTAGATAAAGCGATTTAGAGAATTTCGAGGTTTTTGTGGAACGCGCGCTTAAACTCTCCGCTCGCGCGCATAGCCTCGCGGATTTCAAGCGACGCGTCGCCGTCCACTTCGGTTTTCATAATTACGGAATCGCCTAAGATATCGCAGTTTATCGATTTTACCGTTCCTGACATTGCCCTGTCAAGACTTTCGGCTATGCGGAGCATAATTCCGAGGCGTTTGACGATTTCGATATCGTCTACCTGCAAAATGTCCTTGTACCTCGACCACTCGTAGAGGTTGATATCCTCTTTCTTGTGACAGCAGGCTGTGAATGCCGCAAGCACAATATCCCTGTGCGATACGCCATAGAGTGCGGCATTCAGTATGATGTAACAACTATGGCGCTGGTGGTTGTAAAACTTTATTCTCTGTCCGCAGTCGTGAAGCGTTGCGGCAACTTTCAGAACCTTTAAAAACTGTCTGGGAAATTTGTGCAGTACCCTTAACTGTTTGAAAAGCTGTATACTGAGATTGACGACGTGCTCGACGTGCTTGACGTCGCAGCCGTAGTATTTTACGAGCGTCGTGAGCGAATAATTAAGCACGTCGGAAATCGGCTTTTCCTCGGTTAAAGGAAGAGCCTGATTGAACATTATTCCCTCCCTTAAACCCGATCCCGAAAACATAAATTTTTCGAAACCGAAAAAGCTCACAAACGATTTTATTATCGCAAGCGCCGCAGGCAGAATATCCGCTCTCTCCGCCGATAAACCCTTTATCTTCTTCTTTTTATCGATATCGAGAACTTTTATCATATCGTAGACTTTATCGAACTCGCCGGAAGTCATAGTGTAGCCGTGAACTATATCGAGAGGGTACTTGTGCACCATCTTGCTTATTTTGAAAAGATTTCTGAACGAACCGCCGACGCCTATCATCTGAACCTCGGTGTCTACTTCGCCTATCCATTCTACTTTTTTGAGCTGTTCCGAGAAAAATTCCTCTATCTTCGCCGCCTGCTCCTCGGGTTTAAGCCCGTCGCCGGAAAACAGTCCCGTAAGCGTTACCGCGCCGAACGGCAAAGTAGCGTAATTAATTATGTTCCTGCGGTTATAATAGACTATCTTCGTAGCTCCTCCGCCTATTTCAAGAATCAGCCCCTTAGGCATATCCATAGTGTTTATCACACCGCGGTAGACGAAAACAGCCTCCTCCTCGGCGGAAAGCACGCGGATCTTTATTCCGCAGCTCGCCTGAATTTCGTCAAGGAACGAACGCTGGTTTTTGGCACGGCGCACTGCCGCCGTCGCCACCGCGATAATCCGCGAAACTCCGCTCGCGTCGCATAACTTTCTGAACATTTTAAGCGTTTTAATCGTTTCAGCGACACGCTGAGGTTTTAAAAACCCGTCACGCTCCATATCCTGACCAAGCCTGACATTCTCTTTCAGTTCGTCCTCGACCACAAAATAGCCTTCGGAGAAAAGATTAACGATGACAAGTCTTGCAGAATTCGAGCCTAAATCAATGATGCCTATTTTTTCCACAGTTCACACTCCAACATTATTTGTAAATTCTTTTTTTGTTACATTAATGCGATTATAACATATTAACCGTAATTTGTATATATTTTTTAAAAAACTTTGTGCAAATTGCATAAACAAAATGCTTTGCTGTGTATTTTAATTTCGTTTTAACAAAACCGTCTTGCAGACAAACGTAATATTCAATAAAGGTCGGGGAGATTTTGACAGATTTCTTTTAAAGGAATGAGGACGAAATCCCTGTTCTTATAATCGGGGTGGGGAATAACAAGACGGTCGTCGCAAATTTTCTGCGAGCCGTAAAAGATAATATCTATATCTATCGTTCTGTCGCCCCAGCGCACCGTTCTTACCCTGCCCAAACTTGCCTCGATTTTGTGAATTTCATTCAACAGCGTATACGGTGAAACGAACGTAGAAACGCAGACCGCGCAGTTTAAAAATTTATTCTTCGCCGCTCCGCCGTAGGGCAGCGTCTCTATCACGGACGAAACTTTTTCGACCCTGACGCCCCTGACCCCGTTCAAAAGCGCGATCGCCGTTTTGAGATTTTCCTGTCTGTTGCCTTCGGACGAGCCGAGCGAAAGATAGGCGCGAACCCTCTCTTTTTCCGTTCTGACTCCTACCGTCTTGAATTTGTGCTCCATAGGCGCGTCGGGCTTGCAGCAGGAAAGCGAAACTTTTTTGACTCTTTCGAACTTTTCGAAGATGCGGTTTGCGCACTCGCCTGCAAGCTTTTCAAGAAGGTTGAACTTGTTTTCTGTCGCGCAGTTGACTATAAGCGAACACACGTCCGCATAGCTCACCGTATCGTCTACCGAATCGCTTCTCTCCGCGTCCGCAAAGTCGACGACTATCTCTGCGTCGAAAACGAATTTCTGCGCGTTCTCTTTTTCGAAGCCGTAAACGCCGTGGCAGGCTTTAACTTCCAGACCGCGGATCTTAATTGCGTCCATATAATCTTTTAATGACCTCCGCATTTTCCTTTACGTCGTGCACGCGCACGAACAGCACGCCCTGTTCAACTGCCTTTGCAGTACTTTCAAGCGTAGGTTTAAGCCTGTCCTCTACCGCTCCGCCGAACATAGATTTACGGCTTGTCCCGATCAAAAGAGGATAACCCGACGCGTTCAGCTTTGAATAGTTGTAAAGAAGCTCGAAATTCTGATCCCTGTCCTTTGCGAAACCTATTCCGCCGTCGAGGCATATTCTGTCCCTGCCGATTCCGCTCTTCAACGCAATTTCGACGCTGTCCGATAAAAACTTTATTATTTGCGGAAATATATCGCCCGTCAGTTTTTGCTTTGCGTTGTGCATTATGCAGACGGACGCGTTATATCTTGCAATAATTTCCGCCATACCCTCGCCGCGGGTCAGCCCCCAGACGTCATTTATCATATCCGCACCCGAACTTAACGCCGCTTCCGCGCTTTCGGAAAAATAGGTGTCTACGGAAACGGGGATATCGAAACGGCTTTTTATCATCTTCAACGGTTTTTCAAAGCGCCGTATCTCCTCATCTGCCGAAACTTCCGCATAATTCGGGCGCGTGGACTGCGCGCCTATATCGAGAACCGAGGCGCCGTCCTCAATCATTTTTTCCGCCGTCTTTAAAATATTATATTCGCTTTTTCTGCTCGGCGCAAAAAAGCTGTCGGGCGTGAGATTGATTATCCCCATTATGTAGGTGTAGTTTTCAAAAATTTTTCCGCCTATCCTCATCTTACGGTTGCTGATACCTCTCTTTTCTTATTCTCGGCAAAACCTCACCGCCCACGCAGCAGGAAAGCGTCTTGCTTCCGCTTTTTTTGACGCCCCTGCAAGTCATACTGGTGTCGCCTTCGCATATGACCATAACAGCTTACGGCGACGGTTTACGGCACAGACAGAGGAAAGTTCTATGTCCTTTTCTCTATCCAATTTTTTGCTTCCTTCAAAAGCGTAAACGAACCGCAAACGGCTATAATTCCTCCGTCCGCCATACTTAAAGCGTCCGCAACGCCGTCGGCGCGTTTAACTCTCTTTTTACCGAACTGCTTTACGCAGTGAGAGTAAATATCTTCCAACGCGCGCGAACGCGGACTGTCGCAGGGAACGGCGATAATTTCGTCTGCGATTAAATTTTTAAGATTGCCGTCGATGTCCTTGTCGTTAAGACAGCCGAAAATAACCGTCCTTTTACAGTCGCGCGAACATAAATATTCTTTAAGCGGTTCGAATGCGGCGGGATTGTGCGCGCCGTCCAAAATGTACTCTCTTCCGTTCAGATAAAATTTTTCAAGCCGTCCGCGCGGTCTGCAATCCGCAACGCCCTTATATACAGCGCCGTCGTCTATGCCTAAAATTTTTGCGCCCTCTATGGCGCACGCCGCGTTCAGATGCTGACAACAGCCCTCCGCGTTTAATTCAAACTTCTTCCCGCCGTATATAAATCCTCCGTCGAAAACTTCGTCAACGTCGTCCGCGAATTTACAGCCTCTGAAAAATTCCCGTGCCTCCGCGCTCTGGTGCGCGTTGACTATTACGGGGCAGTTTTTTATTATGCCCGACTTCTGCACGCATATCTCTTTGACGGTTTTGCCGAGAAATGCGGTATGCTCCAAAGAAACGGAAGTAATCACGGCAAGCGCCTTGTTCTCCACCGCGTTTGTTGCGTCGTTAAGTCCGCCCATACCGCACTCGATAACGGCGTATTCACAGCCCTCTTCCGCAAAACAGAGTATTGCCGTCGCAGTCTGAATTTCAAACTCGCTCGCGCCCTCCGCAAAAGGCAAAACCATTTGTCTGTATTTATTGAAAGTTTCCTCATCGAGCGGAACGCCGTCTATTCTGAACTGATCGTAAAAGGAATAGACCTCGGGAGAAGTGAACGTACCTACCTTTTTATTCGCAGAAATCAGTATCTGCGTGAAAAATTCCGCCGTAGACCCCTTACCGTTCGTACCTGCGATATGAATAATTTTAAGTTTTGTGTCGGGTCGTTTTAACCCGTCTAAAATTCTGCGTGTCGGCGCAGTTGAAAAGCTTTTCATTACAATGCGGATATTATACCACGCTCCGCTCATTTTTTCAAGAAAATTGAACAAACTTATTTTATATGGCTCTTGTTTTTATCCGTACTGCAATTATATTTATAACTCTGCTTATCATTATGCGCCTTATGGGAAAAAGCCAGATAGGCGAAATGCAGCCCTTCGAATTTGTAATAACGCTTGTCATCGCCGAGCTTGCCTGTATACCTATGGCGGACTCGTCCATTCCGCTGTTATACGGAATTATAGCAATAGTTGCAATTTTTGTTCTGCACCAGATAGTGTGGCTTTTGGATTTATGGTTCAAACCGGTCAAAACCGCCGTATGCGGAAAACCGTCGCTTGTGATAAACAAGGACGGCATCGACGAATACCAGCTTAAAAGCAACAACCTCGATATCGGCGATCTGATAGAGAGTATGCGCGTGGCAGGCTATTTCAGCCTTGACGACGTATATTACGGAATGTACGAAGCGAACGGCAGTTTTTCCGCGCTTGCAAAGGAAGAAAAATCGCAGTCCCTCTCCGTGCTTGTCGTGGACGTCGGAAAAGTCGACAAAAAAAACCTCGCCATGTGCGGTATAGAACAGAGCGATTTGAACGAATTTTTAAAAAAACAGAACGCTGAACTTAAAGATGTTCTCGTTATGACAGTGAACGGGGAAGGCAGAGTTTACTTCCAGAAAAAGGGCGAAAAATATAAAATTCTTGAAATCGGAGCGACGAACAAATGGTAAAATCGATAATATACACCGTTGCCGCAATACTCGCCTGCCTCGGACTGTTTATCGGGGTGGAAATATATATGAACAAACAATTCGACGAGTTCCACGGCGCCTTGGAAATCCTGTATAAAAAAGTCGAGGACAAAACCGCTAACCGCGAGGACGGCTATGCCGTCAAAAGCTTATGGACGGACAAAAAAAGCAAACTGCATATCTTTATTCCTCACAACGATATTTCTTATATTGACTATTGGCTCAGTGAAGCCTGCGGACTTATCTACTGCAAAGAATACGACTTGGCTCTCGGTAAGTTAGAGGTCTTGCAGGAAATAATCAAAAACCTCCCCGACGCCTACACGTTGAAATTAGAGAATATATTTTAAGGGTTCACGAAAATTTACGGCTATTCTGCGCCGCAAATTTTCAGTGATTTGAGAGGCTCTGCCTCTCTTCGCAAGATATTAAGGGCGCACCAACATATAATTGCGGCACGAGGAACAGCGTTCCTCAAATCACGAAATTTATTGTGCTGTAGCCCTGCCGAGGGTTCCCGCTTGCGGGAAACGGCAGACATCATCAGCGGCTTTCCGTCATACGGAATCCTTCCGCTGAGCGTCGCTGCGCTCGCGCGAACGTCAATAAATTTGTGAACTTATTTACTCGTACTCCCCGTAGTCGCGCCTGTCGTGAACAAACGGCGGAGGACAGCACGGGTCGGGCGGACGCTTAGGCGGACGGCAATCCTCTTTCGGGGGCTTGCAGTCGGGTTTTTTTTCGCCCGTTTTGACAAGTATTGCGTCCTGTCCTATTTTGACTATTTCACCGACGGGAATAAACAGCTCTTTTTTATTTGTGAGCTTAAAGCCCTTACAGCCCGTCACCGTTATTCCGAGCCAGTTATTATCGGGAAAAGTGAGCGAAATATCGCACACCTTGCCTAAATTTTTGCCGTCCGTGACCGACACGACGTCTTTTTGTTTTAACTGCGAAAATGAAAGTTCCATATACAAAATATATGCTTTGAAAACGCAAATTTTGACAAAATAAAAAAGCTTTCGTCACCGAAAGCTTTTTCTGTTTATAACTTGACGGGTAATTCTATTCTTATAACCTTGATTATCGTCATAAAAGGATTGTGTTCGTACAGCCAGTCCAGCTTCAATTTACTGCCTGCAAGAGTGGACGTATAGAACGAAGATTCCACCCCTCCGCTTATCAGATAAATCATCTGGAATACGAACAGCGTCAAAAGCGTGAGAACGCCTAAAAACAGAACTATGCCGAGAGTCTTATTGAATATGATAAGAACGATATTGTTGATTTCGGCAATGCTTGCTATTATTCTTACAATGATTATGCGCAGTATCTGCACGATTATAAAGAGAGCGACGTAATAGACTATGATATCAATATGAATAGTCAAAAGAAAATCACAAAAACCGTTGTCCTTTGCGGCAATAGCCGAACGCATATTCATAAGTGCGCTTTGGATAAAGCCGATATTTATTATCAGTCCCCCGACAGCGTAACACACGAAAATCGAAATCGCAACGCCGAAAATTCCGCCCGTAAAAATTTTAAGTCCTTTTCCGAAACCTAAAAGCATTCCAAGCAGCGCAAAAATCAAAAGCAATGCAAGAATTATCCAATCGGCTAAAATCATATGCTACACCTCCCTTGTAAATTTATTGATTTGCATATGTACAACAGTCAATTTGTTTATTGACTGCATTAAAAATTTTTATTCGCCATATGCAAAAATTACGGTGTCTTTTTTAACACCGCATTCATTAAGACTGAAAAACTTTAAGCAAGTTTGTCAAGCTCTGCCATAAGCTCGTGCATATGCGCGCGCTCGTTCTCTATCTGGACGGTAAACTGATTGAAATATTCTATATCCGTATCGTTAGGCGTTGTATGATTTAAAAGAGCATAAACAAGCGCTGCCTGCGAACGGGTGCGCTTCTGCTCCAAAAATGCAATTTTTTTCCTGCTGACGTTTATCGCCTTTTTAAGTTTGGATTTCTGTAACATTAGAAAATCTCCTTTAATTATATAATAAACTGTAAAGTAAATGTCGAAACATAAGTTTTATATCGTTTTTTTCGTTTTTGAAAACAAGAAACTTTTTGCTTTCTATAAACGGACAAGACAATGCGGTTGCGGATCAGAAAGCAATATTAAAGCATCTGAATACACGCCATAGTCAGCGCATAGTCCTTTTTGACCTTTTTCAGAAGGGGTTCGAGGTCGTCGCCGTAGGTCTGCCTTCCGCGGAGAGCCTCGGTAAGATTGCTTGCGGAATAGGCAAGATTAGTGATAGACATATTCTTGCAGACGCCTTTTAAGGTATGCGCCGCACGGAACGCCTCTTCCATATTCTCAGAGTCCATAGCGGTGCAAAGCTGTGAAAAGCTCGGATCGCTTAAAACCTTTATTAAAAATTTTTTAATTCGTTCGTCTGTTCGCAGGCGGCTCAAAACGTCGTCGTAGTCGCCTTTCATAACTTCATAACATTCTTTAACCGTCATATACTTAACGTACACCTCTGTTTTTTAAAACGTTCGCCATTGAGCCGTCATAGAAGCGGTAAGCGTTCTTTTTATCGTTCTTGACCGAATAGGCGGCTTTTTCCGCCTTTTCGAACAGCTCTTTGTAATCGGTGACCTCGCCGTCCGCACAGGCAACGCCCATACTTACGCTGACGTTAAAATCGCCGAACTTCTGCGTAATACGGCTGAAAATTCTTTTTACCTGTTCTTCGGGCAAAGCCGTATATTCCATAAATATGATAAATTCGTCTCCGCCGATTCTCGCAACGACATCTTCCGTGCGCGTATTCTGCTTAGTCACCTCGGCAATGTGCTTCAAAAGCTCGTCCCCGAACAGATGACCGCGGTTGTCGTTCGCCTCTTTAAGGTTATCCAGATCGAAGAATACAAGCGCGAATTTTCTGTTTCCTATATCCGAAAGCGCAGAATCGATGCGCTCCTTTGCCGCCTTGCGGTTCAAAAGTCCCGTAGCGTAATCTTTTTCGACTTCGTGTTCGAGCGACTTGATCTCGCTGATTTCGTCGTTGACGTCGACTATCTTGACTATCGCGCCTTCGAGAACGGGCGGTTCGGCGTCGCTGAATATCGTCCTTGCGTAAACCTTGCACCAGGTATTTACGCCCTTGATGTCAAGCCTGTATTTTTCTATAATGCTCGAATTTTCGGGAGAAGCCGTTTTCAGCTTTTGAAGAAGGGCGGAAAAATCGCCCTTCGCGAAGACTTTCGTAGCAAACGAACTCTCTTCGAGATTGAAAATTTTAACAGGCATTCCGAGGTAATCGGCGCCCCACTCCGAAAGAGTTATCATTTCGGGTTCGGCGTTGTATTCGAAAATGATTTCGCGCGAAAGCTCGGAAAGTATCTTGAACTTCGTTCTTTCGTGTTCGAGAAGTTTAACAGTCCTGTCGGAAGCTTCCGTTCCCTCTGTTTTCAGCGTGCGCGCAAGCGTACTGTCTATCTCCGCGGCCGACGAATCGCCCTGCGAAGTTTCCTGCAATTTCAGATACAGCTCGTCTCCGCACTCCCTTAAAACGTCCGAAAGAAGCGGATTGAACGCACCGCACGCGCCGTTGATTATCATATCGATAGCCTGCTTGTGCGGAAACGCCGGCTTGTAGACGCGGCGCGACGTCAACGCGTCGTAGACGTCGGCAAGCGCGACGACCTGTGCGGAAATGGGAATTTCTTCGCCCTTCAATCCGTCGGGATAGCCTCTGCCGTCGTACCTTTCGTGGTGCCAGCGGCATATTTCATAGCTGATCTTTATAAGCGGTTCGTCGCTTCTGAAAGGAATATCTTTCAGCATCTTCGCGCCCTCTAAGGTGTGCGACTTCATTATTTCGAACTCTTCGTCGGTGAACTTCCCCGGCTTGTTCAGGATTTCGGACGGAATTACTATTTTTCCTACGTCGTGAAGCGCAGACGCGTTGCTTATAAGCGAAATTAGCTTATGGTTAAGATTATACTTTCTCGTCCGCTTTGAAAGCTGATTTAAAAGAAATTCGGTGATTGCGTGAACGTGTATGACGTGCAGACCGCTCTCGCCGTTACGGAACTCGACTATGTGCGACAGAATTTCTATCATCAGACGGTTGTCTTTTTCCTTGGCGTAAATCTGAGCGGCGAGCCGCGCCGACAGATCGCGCTGTTTTTCGGCAAGAATTACGTTGCTGTCAACACGGTGGCGGACAGTACGCTCGTCAAACGGGCGCGAAACGTAGTCGACTGCTCCCAGCCCGTAAGCCCTGTCCATATAAGTGGAAGCCGTCTCCGCCGAAATCATAATGACGGGGATATTCTTTATCCAGCCCTTCCTGTTCATCAGCTCCAAAAGAGCAAAGCCGTCCATCACCGGCATTACGATATCCAGAAGCACGAGGCAGATATCCATTTCGTTTTCCTGTAATATCTGCGACGCGACAAGCCCGTTTTCGGCTTCCAGAATTTCGTAATCATCGGAAAGCATATCCTCTAAAAGAGCGCGGTTCATTTCCGAATCGTCTACTATAAGAATTTTCTTTTTTGCGTTCATTACTCAGATTCCTGCAAGATTTTCCGAAATATCGCCGTCGGCTGAAACCTTCGGAAAAATTATTCCGCATACGCCGGAAGCACACAGTACGGCAGTATCGTATTCTTGATTATATTACTACATAACTTACGCTTTGTCAACAAATATCGTCTTAATTCTCGCCCGTGAAATGTGTCCGTGCCGTTCTCCGAAGACGGCGCAAACGTTTCCGATTAAAAAATACGGAAGGCAAAACCGCTTTCCGTATTTTATTATAATACTCTTTTTTGTCAGCAGGCAAGCGTCGGCTGCCGAAACGAAAGCCCTGCTTTTTTGCAGGTTTTTTTATTCGTTTTCCTTTTTGTCTGTTTCTTTTTTAACCTGTTCGACGTCGTAGTCAGACCCGGTTTCTTCCACGTCTTCGCTTCCCTCCGCGGAAGTTTCAGCCGCGGTTGCCTTTGCAAAAAGCTTTCGGCTTTCGGGATTTTTCATAAACTTAGAAAAAAGATAATACTGTGCAAAGACGTACGCAACGCCTATTAACACCATCACAATGCCCCAGAACTGCGAGGGCGTAACCGAGCCTATGAACTTGCCTCTGTAATCGGCGCGGAAGAATTCTATCGTGAAGCGGAAAATTCCGTAGGCAACAGAATAAACAGCAAAGTTATAATTGAATTTATATCTGAAATACAAAAACGCCATTACCGCAGCAAGCACGATTAAAAACGACATTTCGAAAAGCTGGGTGGGAATGACTTTCACTCCGTCCATATTCATTTTCAGATCGCCGTTGTAACCGTGCGCGCAGGCTATGCCCCATTCCGCCGGTTTGCCGTAACAGCAACCGGCCCAAAAACAGCCGAACCTGCCCAGCGCGTGGGCTATGGCGATACCTATGGGTATAAACGGAAGCGCGTCGCAGAGCGTCGCGTTCATAGCGCCGTTGAGCCATTTTATTTTTGTGCGCGGACGGATGACGAACATATACAGATTCCACACCGCGAGAAAGCTTACGACTCCGCCGATAAGTCCGCCGATAAACGTCATACCGCTGAGGCTGAAATCTTTTCCGTCGATAACGTCGTAAATGCCCTGTACAACCATACCCGACAGCGCGCCGAACGCAGTCGCAAAAATTCCTATAAATAAAATTGCGCTTGACGAAGTTTCGCTGAAATTTTTATACCACATCGTAAAGATAAGAAACGCAAAACAGGCGATAACGCCGAGCGCAAAGCAAATGCCGTAAAGATATACGCCTTGTCCGAATACCGTAAACAGAGGATCGGGATGCATAAACCCCTCCTTTAAATTTTCATATAATATAGAGTTATTATACCACCGCAGGCACGGATAAGTCAACAAAATTCAAATTACATAAAAATGCTTTACTTGAATTATCCGTTATGATAAAATAAATTAACTTTCACAAGGCGCAAAACGCATCGGGGAGAAGATTTTATGAAAAAGTACAAAGTTGCCGTCATAGGCGCAACGGGAATGGTCGGGCAGAGGTTTTTAACCCTGCTTGAAAACCACCCCTATTTCGAAGTAAGCGCGCTTGCCGCCTCATCTTCGTCCGCAGGAAAAAATTACAAAGACGCGATAAGAAAGTGGCATCTTCAAACTCCTATGCCAGAAAAATTTGCGGAAATGAAAGTTTTCGACGCGGCAGCCGACATCGGTAAAATCGCGCAGTCGGCAGATTTCTGTTTCTGCGCAGTCAACATGAAAAAGGACGAAATAAAGGCTCTGGAAGAAGCGTACGCAAAAGCCGAATGTCCCGTTGTTTCAAACAACTCCGCGCACAGGGATACCCCCGACGTGCCGATGATTATACCCGAAATCAACGCTGAGCATCTCGATGTTATCGCTTCGCAGAGAAAGCGTTTAGGCACGAAAAGAGGCTTTATCGCCGTAAAGAGCAACTGCTCCCTGCAATCGTACGTTCCGCTTTTGTATCCTTTGAAAAAATACGGAATAAAGAGCGTGGCAGTCACGACCTATCAGGCGATTTCGGGCGCAGGCAAAACCTTTGAAACTATGTCCGAGATAACCGACAATATTATTCCGTATATCGGCGGTGAAGAGGAAAAGAGCCAGAACGAACCGAAGAAAATTTTCGGCAAAGTCGAAGATGGAAAAATCGTCCCCTGCAACGGTTTAAAAATAACGGCACAGTGTCTGAGAGTCCCCGTATCGGACGGACACACGGCGGCGTGTTTCGTTTCGTTCGATAAAAAACCGTCCAAAGAGGAAATTTTAAAGGCTTGGAAAGAGTTTTCCGGCGAGCCGCAGAAGCTTCGCCTTCCCTCCGCGCCCGAACAGTTCATACACTATTTCACCGAGGACGACCGTCCGCAGGCAAGGCTTGACAGAAATCTCGAAAACGGAATGGCTGTTTCGGCAGGCAGGCTGAGAGCGGACGAAATTTTCGACTATAAATTCATAGGTCTTTCGCACAACACCCTGCGCGGAGCCGCAGGCGGAGCCGTTCTGCTTGCCGAGCTTCTCTGTGCAAAAGGATATTTATAATTCAAGAGGTTTTTTTATGACAGGTATTTTCGGCGGTGTCATCACCGCGCTTATCACGCCTTTTAAAGATAACAAAGTCGACTTCGTCGCGCTTGGAAAGCTGATTGATTTTCAGATAAAGGGCGGAGCCGACGCGCTCGTTATCCTCGGAACCACGGGCGAAGCTTCGACCTGCTCCGAAGATGAAAAAAGTCAGATTTTGTCCTACGCAGTCCAAAAAGCCGACGGACGTATAAAAATAATTGCAGGCACGGGAAGCAACGACACGCAAAAAGCCGTTTCCGCAACAAAGAGAGCGCACGCTCTCGGCGCGGACGGCGTGCTCGCGGTTACGCCCTATTACAACAAATGCACGCAGAAAGGGCTTATCGAATACTACAAAGCGGTTTGCTCAGCTTCCCCCCTGCCCGTCATCGCCTATTCGGTGCCGTCGCGCACGGGCGTTAATATCCTGCCCGAAACGGCGGAAAAGCTGGCGGAAATCAAAAACCTTGCAGGCATAAAAGAGGCGAGCGGAAATATGGCGCAGGTCTGCGAAATTATGCGACGTGTAAGAGGAAAGACGGACGTCTTTTCTGGCGAGGACGCACTCAACGTGCCCATACTCGCAGTCGGCGGCGAAGGTGTTATCTCCGTCCTTTCGAATATCGCGCCCGATAAGGTCAAGGAAATTTATTCGGCGGTAAAGAAAGGAAATTTACAGGAAGCCAACGAAAAACAGGATAAGCTTTTACCGCTTATTTCCGCATTATTTTCGGAAGTCAACCCCATTCCCGTAAAGGCGGCTTGCACTCTTCTGGGCTTCGACGCAGGCGCGCCGCGCGCACCTCTGACGGAAATCGAGGATACGCATAAAAAATTATTAATCGAAGAAATGAAAAAGGTAAAACTGATATGACGAATATTTTACTGTGCGGAATAAGCGGCAAAATGGGTAAAACCGTATTAAACCTTCTTGAAAACGAAAAGGACGCGAAAGCCGTCTGCGGAGTTGACGCGTCCGCGCCCGAAAACGCTGATATCCCCGTTTACAATTCGTTTGACGAGGTAAGAGAAAAGCCCGACGTTATTATTGACTTCTCCTCCCCGAACGCGCTCGGCGGACTGCTCGGTTACGCTGTTAAAGACAAAATCCCCTGCGTGCTTGCGACCACGGGTTACAGTGAAAAACAGCTTCGGGAGATTGAAAACGCCTCGAAAGAAATCGCGATATTCAAAACGGCAAATTTTTCTTTGGGCGTAAATCTTTTAAAAAAGCTCGTACGCGAAACGGCTTGCGTTTTGGGCGAAATCTTCGATATCGAGATTATCGAAAAGCACCACAACAAAAAGATCGACGCACCGAGCGGCACCGCGCTTATGCTCGCGGAAAGCGCAAACTCGGCGTTTGAAGATAAAAAACAGCTTTTAAACGGCAGACAGGGAAAACGCGGAAGAGAAATCGGACTGCACTCCGTGAGAGGCGGAACGATAGTCGGCGAACACGAAGTCATTTTCGCAGGCGAGGACGAAATTATAACCCTTTCGCACTCGGCGCGCTCTAAGGCGGTCTTTGCCGCAGGCGCTATAAAAGCCGCCTGCTTTCTGAAAGGCAAGCCCGCCGGTATGTACGATATGGAAGATATGATTTAAACGCTAAGGGGCGACGGTAAACCGTCGCCCCAAATTTTTGTTTGCACAAAAAACAACCGCCGTTTTGAACGGCGGTTGTTTAATTTAACTTAAAGTTATTTTGTCGGAGATACTGCGGACGAAAATTCCGCGTTTTACGCCCTCGTCGATACAGTTGGAAATGAACGAAGTCATTTTATCGGACGAGCGGACTTTCAGCTCTTTCAGAACGAGCGGAATAAGTTCATCCGCGTAGATGCTTACCCTCGATAAAAGTATGCCCTTGACAAGCGAAATGATATCGTAAGGAGTGAAATCGGTATCGGTTGAACGCACGGGATTGCTATCCTCTACGCGGTATCGGTCGAACGACGAATATTTGTCTGTTCTGAAATAATACTTTACGGAAAGAATTTTTTTACATTCGAAACCGCAGAGTTTGATAAGCTTTGTCAGCTTGTTGTCAAGTTTTATTCCCGACTTCAATATGCCGTACTGCGCGAGCGTGCGTTTAATCAGAAACTGATGTGAAATAGGCTCTTCGGCGGCAACTACGGCTTTAATGACCTTAATAACCTCGGCGTCGTTCTGTCCGCTTAAAATATATTCGGGCAGGCAGGCTTTGACGTCTGCCTTGCAGAGTTTGTACGGTTTTTTGAAGTTCGTCACCGTGGGCTTTGCAGTGTCGGTCAGTCTGTCGAGTAAATCTTTTATCTTCTTGATTTCCCTCTTCGGGTTGTTGAAGAAGTTAATGGCGTACAGTCTTACCACGTTCCAGTTGTTTCTTTTCAGGGTCTGAACCTGCAAAATGGTTCTGTCCTTTACCGAGAACGCGCTCTGCGAGCCGTCGCACAGCACCGCAAGTATAAAGCTGTGCCTGTTCTGAGGGTCGACGACGGCAACGTCTATCTTGAAGTCGGAAACGCCGACGTCGCAACGGCATTCGTAGCCGTAAGAAGAAAGTTCTTCGGCAATGAATTTGCCTATGCCCTGTTTATTCAAAATAATTTCGTTGCTCTTGACGGAAATATTCGTCCTGCCCTTTTCGGCAAATTCAAGAAATGCTTTAAGTCCCGCTACGCCCTTTGAGTTTGTGCGCGACATATCTATCATAGAATAGCGCATAGACGAGAAAACTATCATCTCTTCCCTTGCGCGCGACACAGCGACGTTAAGCCTGCGCCAACCGCCGAGCTGGTTCAACGGTCCGAAGTTAAGAGAAATTTTTCCCTGCGCGTCAGGACCGTAGCAGACCGAGAACAGAATTATATCCCTCTCGTCGCCCTGAACGTTTTCAAGATTTTTGACGAAGAGCGGTTCTTCCCTCTCGTATGCCGCCTCTTCCAGACGGCGCTTTGAAATTTCCTTTGAAAGCAGTCTTTCTATAAGCACCTGCTGAGGCGTAGAAAAGGTCACTATGCCTATGCTCGAATTTCTTGCCTTGGGGTCTTTTAAACGGCTTATAACCTCGTCGACAAGCGCCTGCGCTTCCTTTTTGTTGCACTTGCTTGCGCCTCTGTCGTATACTCCGTCCTCTAAATATTTAAGCGAAACCTTGCTTTCGAGCGCGTCGGGCGAAGGATAAGTGCACAGTCTGCCCGAATAATACATAATGTTAGAGAACGCAATCAGGCTTTCGTGCTTGGAGCGGTAGTGCCATACGAGGTGCTTTTCGGGAATACCCAACGCAAGGCAGTCGTCCAGAACCGATTCGAGATCCTCGGTTTCGGGGTTGTCCTCCTCCTGACCCGTAGCCGTAAAGAAGCTTGTCGGGGGCATCTGTTTCGGGTCGCCGACTATTATCGCGCTCTTCGCCCTTGCAAGCGAGGGCACCGCCTCGCAGGTAGGCATCTGCGACGCCTCGTCGAAAATTACTAAATCGAAAAGTTCGGGATCGGGCGGAAGATACTGCGAAACCGTCGCGGGGCTCATAAGGCAGCACGGCGCGGCAACCTTTAAAAGCGAGGGGATTTCGGTAAATAAATTCCTTAAATTGAAGTTTCTGAGATTGCCCTTTATACTGCGGTTGAACGCCATCATCTCTATGGCGAGCGGTCCCTCGGTTTCGGGTTCGGGCAGTCGGGAAATGAGCACTTCCCTGAGGTGCGTGCGCGTGAGCGCGTTGAACTCCTCTATCGACTGCGCGAAGTTCGAAGCGGTAGACTCCTGCACGCTTGCAGAGAACGAGGCGAGATCCTCGTCGGCGGGGATATTCGTCTGAATAAAGTTTCTGTAAACGTTTTTTCTGAACGATGAGAGTATCGCATTTCCGCTTATCTTTCCGCTTTCCATTGCGGCGGTTATGAATTTAAGCCCGCTGTCTTCAAGTTCTTTCGCCGTCGCCTTATAGAGGCACCACGCAGGCAGAGTGTCGATATTGTCGATAAGCGCGGTGCATTTCAGATTGAAATATTCGAAAATGTCGCAGTCCGAAATTTCTTTTTTATCGATTTTAAGTGTCTTTAAGAAAGTGTCCGAACTCTTGTTGAACGAACCTATAGCCGCGATAAGCCCGAAGATAAGCGGTTTTAACTGACCGCCGGAAGCGTTTATGCACACGCTGTTGAAAGCGTCCGCGTTATAGTCCATAAACACCTGCGCGCAGAGCGCGTGCAGATCATACAAAGGCTTTAAAAATTCCTCTCTCTTTCTGTCGTTGATAACGCCCGACGGGCTTCCGAAACGCAGTCCTAATTTAGTGTTGGAAATAATTCTGCGCTTGACCTCTTCGAACTCTTTCGCGCGCTTTATCCACTCGACCTCTTCCTTTTCTTTAAGAGGAACGGCCGCGCACTTGTTCAGCTTTTTGATAACGCTAAGAAGCACTTTCGACGAACGGTAGTTGTCCGCCCAGTTTTCAAGTTCGCTGTCGACCTTGTCGGCAAGTTTACCGATTTCGGGTACTTCCTTAAAGCGCGTAAGCCAGAGCTTGACCGCGCTGTCGTATTTCAGATTCGCGTTGTAGAATTTGTAAAATTCGGTTTCGTCGCAGTCGAAGAATTCGTCCAGATCTCCGCTTTTGAGCATCATTGCGATATCGGACAGAGATTTGAGTTTCTTTGCAGTGAATTTACTTACCTTCTGATTGAAAGTATCGTTGAACAGCGCGATATAGTTTTTAAGATGTTTGAGTTCGGCGATAAGCACTTCGGAAACGCACAGCACGCCCGTTCTGACGTACTTGTCGCAGAGCGTAAGATTCACGCCGGAAAAAGGCGAACGGTAAACTCCTCCGCACTCCTCTGCCGCCGCCTGCGAAGTTAAAAGCATTCTTTCGCACTCGGCAAGCTTGCTTTCCGTAAGACTGTCGTAAAAGGTGCTTTCAATATCCACAAGCTCGGGCGCGTTCTTGTTCTGGAGATAGTAGATAATCGCCTCGTACACCGAAACGCCAAGTCTTCTCTTTTTATGCAGAGCCGTAAGCGGAGCTTTTAAAGTATTGCGCGCAGACTTGATTCTTTCGCCTGCGTTTATGAATTTTTCGTTGTCGTTGCCTGCTTTTAAGGCAAGCGTATTTTCAATCGCCGAAACTATTTCGCCTTTGTCTACGGACTTTCCCGAATGGAGTTCGAGGCAGAATTCACCCACGCCGACGTCGGAAAGACGCTTCTGAACCACCTGCAAAGCCGCCTGTTTTTCGGCGACGAACAGCACGCGTTTCCCGCTGTAAACGGCGTTTGCTATTATGTTGGTTATCGTCTGGCTCTTGCCCGTTCCGGGAGGACCGTGCAGAACGAAAGTCGTTCCCTTTGCCGATTCCGCAACCGCCGCGTACTGCGTGCTGTCGCAGGCAAGCGGAGTTATTATTCCGCAGGGCTCGCCCTCATCTTCGTCCTCGCCCGTAAGCTTATTGTTTTCAAGCTTGTTAGAATTTGTTAAAAGACTGGCAATCAGCGGATTTTTCTTATATTCCGAAATATTCTTCTTGACGTCCGCCCACATTGCGTAACGCGCGAAAGTGAACTGTGCAAGATAAACGTCGTCGTACACCGCCCAGCCCTTCATATTCGCGGTCTTGGAACGGAAAACTGCAAGTATTTCCTTAGGCAGAAGCGATTTGCCGTCAAGCCCCCTTATATCCACGCCGAATTCCTGTTTCAAAAATTCCAGAAGCGTGGTGTTGACCTCGTAGCCCTCGCCGACCTCTAAGCTTATGCCTGCGTTTTTAGTCTTTTTAACGTTTACGGGCAGAAGCGCAAGCGGAGCGAACTTTGCCTCTGACTCGTTCTTGTGTTTCCATTTTAAGAATCCGAATGCAAGATACAGCGTCTTTGAGCCCGTCTCCTCCTCGCTTGCGCGCGACTTTCTTATCAGCGACCCCACAACGTCGGAAAGCGTCTCCGCACCCGAATAACAGCGCAGATTCCCCGCCTTCATTTCGATGGCGATGAGCTCCTCCATACTCTTTACGGTGGCTCCGCCGAAATACGCCGCGTCCTTTATCGCGGTTGAAAGGGGATTGAGTCTGAATTTGTTTTTGAGCGCAAGCCTGTCGCAGAATGCAGGCAGATCCGCCGATAGGATATGCAGACAGTCGCGTCTGTAACGGAAATTCAACAGATTGTTTCTCTGCGACAGATCCAGAAGCCGCCTTTGCCACGACTTGTCCTTTGATTCAGTCCGCGCGTATTCGTACTTGTTTACGTCGATGACTTCTCTCGGCTTAGAGCTGTACGAAAGCTGTTTTTCATCCAGCAGTTCGTATCCGCCCTTCGTCTTAACTTTTAACGGCAGAGGAAAAATTCCGCCTATTCTCGCACGCTTTATATCGAGGCAAACCTCGAAAGAGTTGCTTCTGACAAACTGCTCGAAGTGCGAAGCGCTCGTGGTAAAGCTTGCGTTTTTATGCGCGAACATATCGTCGCAATCGAAAATCGCAAGGTTATTTACGCCGTCCGAAACGTACTTTTCAACTACCGACATATCGTCCTGAACGGGGTTTGAAAAACAGCTTTCGTACAGCCATACGCCTACGCCTATCTTGTTTTTGCCGAGCACCAGAACGGGATTCAGTTTTGTTGCCTCGAAGCAGGAAGCCGCAAAAAGCGCAAGCGAAACAGGCGTTGCGGATTTGTTTTTGAGTATTTTGCTCACGTCGCCTGCGCACACCGTTTCGCTGAGATCCGCGCCCGACTCCCTCTCGATATTGAGGTGCCTTATCGCCGAATAGATTGCGGCGGCGGCGTTGCGCACCGCGTTTCTGTCGTTGCCTGCGTAACCGCTCCACTCCGAAGAATAGCCCCACGTTTTGAGTTGAAGCCCCGCCTCGGCTAAAATTTTCTGACAGTCGGCTATTTTGGGACGGACGAAAGACGCGAGCATTTCGCAGTTTCCCGAAAGTCCGCTCCAAAAATCTATGGGAAGCGCCTTGACGGACGCGTTAAGCGAACAGATAACGTCATTGCCCTGAGTGAGCTTTATATGCACTTTACAGTCAGTCGGCTCTTCTAAATCAGCGAGATATTTGGGATTCAGTATGTTCTCGACCGAAATTTCCATACTGCTTTCGTGCGGAATCTCGCTTAAATCTATGTCGGTCGGCAGAATGAGTTCTCCGCCGGTTATATGAACCGAAATATCCTGCGCATTCTCTTCCGAGCGGTTGAAAATTTTAAACGTAGTAAAAAGCGGTAAGCGGCAATAGTAGGTTGCATAGCTTACCGAATTTAAAAGTTCGCCTTCGAGTTCTATCATACTGTTTTTCTTAGTTTTATTAGCCATAGAATTATTTTACCACTTTTTACCTTTTCTGACAAGCGCAGAATTATGAATTTTTTGTTAAAAGAATCGTACGTCTGCGCACAAACGCCCCTGTACGCGGTATAAATCAGCGGATCACTGCCAGCGATTTCAGCGCACGGGTGTATGCGATATATTTCTCGTTCTCGGTCATATCTTCGTCGGCGACCGCAACGGACGTAAATTCAAGCCCCTTGCTCTCATACACTGTCAGAACGTTGATTTTGGTCTTTGAGATCTTTCCGCTTTTTCCGACTTCGTTGTAAGACTTGCGCGAATATTTTTCAAGATTTTTTTCGCCCGTTATCACGGCGCGGAGACCCTTTTCGCCCAGAAAACTCTTAACGCCGCGCTGAGAAATCACTCTGACTTCTCCGCCCTCCGAGCCGATAGCGCGCATAGCGATGCCGAGCTTTTCGGAAACGTATCCGACTATCTCATTCGTATTTCTGTAATTGAGATCGAGATTGTATTCCTTATAACCCAACTCGCCCCAGCTCTTTATTCCGCGATAGTCCGTAATATTCTGCTTCAAGTCGCCGAAGATATTGAAATACGCCCTGTCGTTTATTTTTCTGAGCACCGCATATTCCGACGGCGAGATATCCTGCGCCTCGTCGACGAATACGAAGCGGTACTTCGGCGTCAGAGTAAAACCGAGCTCAGACAGCAGAAGACACAGCGAATACGGATCGGTACGGCAGAGTTTTTTCGTCGATATCTGATACCTTACCTTTATTTTTTTGACCGTTTCGCGGTAAAAAAACCGTAAAATATCATAAGTCGTCTCGCATTTTCCGACGTTTACAAGATAGCTTTCGCCCTTCAACACGTCGCAGAAATCGTACAGCGGATACAAACTTGATAAAATTTCCTCTACATAGCCCTTGATTTTTTCTGCTTCCTCAAACAGCTGACGGCGGGATTCTATTCTGTCACGGTACGTCAGCACTTCCTGCCCGTCCCTGATCTGGCGGTAACGCTTTAAATCGTTTATTTCCCTTTCTACGGCCGAACTCAGATCGTTGAGATCGGAAACCGCCGAAAGGCAGATTTTTTCGGAATATCTTCTGACGAACCTCAAAGCTTTATAGAACGATAAAAACTGCCGGTAAAAGAAGGCGTGGCTCTTCATCCTTTCGTCGTATAAGAGATTTAAAAATTCACGCACCTCCGTAATGCAGTTGAACATATTCCGGAATTGCTTGGTATAGTAAAGTCCTCCGTCCTTTTTCTCCTTTATCTCACCGAGCACGCTCCGCCTTACCCTTAAACTCGCATTCTTTATAAAAGTATATTTTTCTTCCTCTTCCGCGCAGGCGTTCTTCACCGTTTCAACCGCTTCACGACAGTCATCGGATACGAACATACCTAAAATACCGTCGTATACTTTCATAAGCTTTTTGCGTATTTCCCTGACGAAGCCGTCGGAATAAACGTATTTCAGATATTCCCCGTTCAAGGGCTGAAAATAATCGGTTCTGGCCGAAACGTCCACTCCCGAATTTTTTAAAACAGAGGTAAAATAGCCGTCGAGAGTCGACGTTCTGACTCTTTCGAGTTCCAGAATCTGCGCAAGCTCGTCAATGAACGCATTGAACGAATCGGACGGGGTAATGACTATCACGTCCGACGGACGAAGTTTTTCGTTATTGTAGAGAACGTAAGAAAGCCTGTGCAGTAAAATCATAGTCTTGCCGCTTCCGGCGACGCCCTGTAAAATAAACTGCGCGTCCTCCGGCAGGGTGATTATTTCGTACTGCTTTTCCTGTATGGTTTCGATTATGTCGCAGATTTCTCTTTTTTCCTTGCGCGTTTCGAGTATCTCTTTCAAAAACGGATCGAAAACGAGGTTCTCGTTTCTTCCGTCTATCTCGTCGTCGGAAAGATAGCCGTTAAGGCAGAGATACTCGTTTTTCATATCGAGCACCTTTCCGCTGCCCGTTCTCAGCGCCCTGCGAAGAATGAGCTTGTAGTCGTATTCGTTAATTTTGAAAGAAGTCTTGCTCTTCTGATAGTACCGCCTTGCAAGCGGAGCGCGCCAGTCCACTATTTCAAGTCTTTCGTCTCCGCGCTTGCCTATATAATAGCTGTTGTAACCCTCTTTATCGTCTTCGAGATCCATTCTCGCAAAATACGGCTCGTCGAAAAACGGCTTATACGTCAAAAGCTTTGCTCCGAGTGCGGAAATATCCGAATCGAGCTGTAATACGCGCCTGTAATCTTCGGCGGTATGCGCCGGACCGCTGTTGATAGCGTCGCGTTCCGCTTCTGCGCTTTGAATCGCCCTTTTAAGCTTGTTGATATACAGCGCTTTAAGAACGAGCAAAACGGATTTTAAATGCTCCTGCTCCTCCGCAAGCTGTTTTTCGCCGTCCAGAAGCGACAGATAAAACTGCCTGTCGGGCTCTTTATGCGGAGATATTAAGTTTAAAAGTTTTTGAATTTCAGTCATAACCGCCTACTAAAAGTAAAGTATAACACAGCATTTAAAAAAAAGCAAGACCGCATTTAAACAATTTTGTATACCCCATAAAACGACAAAAAACGGAGCCGAAGCTCCGTTTTTGATTTGATTAAGTTATTCTTTATCGGTTTCGTCGGAAACGGTTTCGTCGGCGGCGGCTGCCTGAGCCTGCGCATCAACGAACACCGGCGAGGATACCGCCGATTTTTCCGCCTTCTTTCTCTGCAACGACCAGCCGACGATATAAGCTATTATCGCAGCAAGTACGATTGCGGCGCAGACGCTTATTACAAGCGACATAACCCAGCTTCTTCCGCCCTCGTCAATAATTACATTAGTATTGAGATAGCTCACGGCGCTTCTCGTCGTATATACGGTAGAAGAAATACCCGCAAATTCGTCGGTAAATTCCTTGACTTTGTTATAAACGTCCTTGACCTGTCCGTCGAAATTTATATCGATTTTTCCGTTGTTTATGAAATTATCGATTTCTTCGAGTTCCTTATCGAGCCTTGCAATCTGGCTTGTCAGTGCAATAACCGCCTGAGCGTCTATCATTATCACGCCGGTAGCCGAACCGCTTCCCTCTCCGCTTGCATCATTACCGCTCAGCTTATCCAAAGCGTCTGTCAAAGCTTTGTTTGCGATGTCCCTTTCTCTCTCTTTGTTGTATCTTTCGGCTTCGTATTTGGCTTTTGCCTTTTGATTGACCTCGCCCGTCTCTTCGTCGATTTTAAGATATCCGTTTTCTATCGCGTTGGTCTTCAATCTCGAAATTTCACCGAGATCGACAAATGCCTGCAAACGGCTCTTGAAATAGTTGAGCGTCCTGCCGTTTTTGACGACGAAATTACCGCCGTACGAGCTAATAAGATCGGCATACTCGGAATTGATAAACTCTATCTGTTCCTGCAAAGCGTCGAGCTGTTTGTCGTACATAATTGTGTCGTTGGAAGCTTCGAGTGCGGTCGTATAGTCTATCTTCATACTCTTTAAGTATTCGTTGGGATAGTTGGAAACCGCACTTAAAAAATCGCGTGCGACTGTCTGCGACTTAAAGTATTTAGATTTTGCCGTAAGCATGTATGTTACGGAATATTCCTTCGAGCCTTCTACTATTTCGGAAATGTCGCACCTGACGGAAATATCGCCTTTTTCATACATTTTTTTAATATCGATATCGCCGAAAGCGGCGTTGCTTTCCTTAACCTTTTCCAGGTTTTCGTAAGAAACGGCTTCGGTGAAGTGCTGCGTCTGACCGTCGGGAAACTCGAAGTACGAAGCCGAGCTCTGCGAACCGGGGAGGTTGGTAACGAAAGAAACGTTGTAAACCTCGTTGGTCTTGCCTAAAAAATACAGTCCGAGCGTGCCTGCAACCGTAATCACCGCCGCAATTAAAAGCGCAAGCCATTTCTGTGAAAATATCGTGCGGAATACGTAACCTAAAGTTACGCCCCCTTCTTCTTTCTCGTTTTCCATATATACTCCGAGTAATTTATTTTTTATTATTCTACACTTTAAGTCAAATTCCGTCAAGCAATATGCGTTTGTTTTTGAATTGTTGACAAAATTTATCGGCAATGATTGCCGTCCTTTAACTTATTATCCCTCTTAGAAAAAAAATTATCATTAATTTTATGTAATATTTTACATTTAGTTATATTAAAAGACAAATTTTTTATACTGTCACGCTTTAAAATAGAGCTATGACTTTGAAAATCAACGCCAAAAGTACGGCGCTGTACTTAATTTATGCAGCGGCGGTAATTTTTATAAATAAAGCTCTCTCGGGCATACCGTTATCGATAGGGCTTTGCTTCGGCGCGCTGGCGTGCGGAACCAACGTTATAATCACACCGCTTATATATGTAATAGCTTCCGTAGTGCACCTCGACTGGATATCGACGCTTCTGTGCCTTTTCGAGGGCGTATTTTTGGGATTGGTAACTTTCATTTACCGTAAAAGCCGGCGGAAAATAAGAATAGAAGCCGCGGCATATCTCGCAATAGCCCTCGCGCCCTACGTCGCGTTCGGCAGATGGCGCGAAAGCGGACTTGACTTTATAGACAGCGAATACGCAATGAAGGGTCTGGCGGCAGTCGCCGTCATAGTCTTTGCTTACTTCTGTTTCAGAACGGTCTACGCGCTTATGTACAGAGCGCTTCGGTGCAGGCTCAGAGAGGACGAGCTCGTCTGCTGCGCCGTCGTCTACACCGCATTCGGCGCAGGCGTATACAATCTGTTCGGTTATTTTATCTATACCGCGCTCGCGGCGGGAGTAATAATTTTTTCCGTACGGCTTATCCGCTCGCCCGCGTCGTTCGTCGTCGCGCTCATCACGGCGATCCCCCCGTCGGTTTTAACGCTTTCGGCTCTGCCTTTTTCAATCTATCTTTCAGCTTCCGCAGCGGCGCTTTTATTCACCTGCGCAGGCAGATTCGCGCCGAGCTTCATATTAGCGGCGCTGTCCGCGCCTTACCTATACTTTACGGGCGGATTCGACTGCGCCGTCTATCTGATAGTTTTAAGAAGCCTTCTTCTGCTCGTCACGACCGCCTCGCCCTCCGCCGTTTCCGACGCAAAACTCAAAAGCATAAAGGACAGACTGCTTGTAAAGGAAGTTCTGCCCGACACTGCGGTGGAGAGAAGCCGAAGACGGACGGGCGAAAAACTTTACAGGATTTCGGAGGTTTTCAAGGAAATAGAGTGCGCCTTCAACGCCCTCGACGACGATATAAACGACTCCGCGACGCGGCAGAGAATGTTTGACGAGCTCAAAGAAAAATGCTGTAAAACCTGCGACAGGGCGAAAAGCTGTGCAAAAACAAACGTCTATTCGGGGTTCAGAAAACTCATAGATTCGGGGTGCATAAAAGGCAAAGTAAGTCTTATCGACCTGCCGTCGGAAGTCACGATAAACTGTTCGAATCCGACCGACTTACTGCTTAGGCTGAACGGGCTTATTGCCGAATACCGCCGCTTTATGACCGAAGCCGAAAACGCTAAAAGCGGAAGAATTCTGCTCGCAGATCAGGCGCACGGCGTTTCCGAGGTTATGAAAAACTGCGCGGTTGAGCTGTGCCGTACCTCGCGTGAATTTTCCGACCTTGAAAAGGCGCTTAAAAATAAATTTTCGACCTGCGGTATAGCTTGCCCCGAGCTTTTCGTCGACGGCGAAAATTCCGAAATAATGGCGGTTGTCTGCGGTAAAGCCGACGTAAAAACTATGACTGCGATTCTTAGCGATACCGCAAAGCGCAGGTACCTTTTGAAAGATAAACTCAGTTACGACGACGAAAAGAGCTGTCTTGTGTTCTCTTCCCCTCCGCGCCTCGACGCCGCGTTCGGCGTAGCCTACGCTATAAAGAACGGCGAAAAGGTTTCGGGCGATACTCATTCGGTGATAAAAATTAACGAACATTCCTTTTTAATGGCGCTGTCCGACGGAATGGGCAGCGGAGAATACGCCAAAAAAGTTTCCGAATCGGCGATATCGCTGATAGAAGCGTTTTACCGCGCCGAAATGCCAGAAGGCACCGTGTTGAAAACTATTAACAAGCTTCTGTCGTTCAACCGCGACGAGAGGTTTACCTGCATAGATATCGCCGCAATAAACCTTAACACGGGTATGGCGGACTTCGTCAAAATCGGCTCGCCCGCGGGAATTATCGTGCGCGAGGGCGAAATAAAGGTTTTGGAAAGCCAGAGCCTGCCGTTAGGTATTCTCGAAAATCTGCGCCCCACCGTCTGCACCGAACAGCTCAGAGAGGGCGACATTGTGGTGTTTATGTCCGACGGCATAACTTCCGCATTCCCTTCGTCTACGGAACTGTACGAATACCTGCAAGGGCTTAAACCTTTAAATCCGCAGAACCTTGCAGACACTCTTTTAAACGCCGCAAAGGAACGCGCAAAGTCAGTTACCGACGATATGACCGTCCTCTGCACAAGAATATTCAAAAGTTCACAGGAATAATTGACGTTCACAGACAAAAAAACGGACAGGTAAAAACCTGTCCGTTTTTTTATATTAATAACTTTTTAAAACAAATTACGGTAATTGACGGAGCCGCGCAACACTCTGATTACACTTACCGTTTTAACATTATCGTTCACCGTATAAAAAATAAAATATTTTTCATACGGCAGTACTCTTATTCCCAACGCACGCAATTCTTTGTATTTACTTTCGACGCCGATATCGGGAAAATCTCTCAACTGTAAAATGCAGTTTTCTATCTGACCGAGAAATTTGCTTGCACGCTTTGCGCTGTCACACGCAATATAGTTGTAAATCGCCGTTAAATCTTTGTCGGCTTCGTCTGCGTAAATCAGTTGATACATAATTTACGCCCTGAATTTGGAAAACACTTCGCTATGCGTTTTCGTATTGCCCTTGTCGATATCGCGGAGTCCGACTGAAAGCTTTTCGTATAAGTCTATCCTTGCATAAAGCTCGTCTAATACGGCTATATCGATAAGCGCGGCGTCGCCCTTACCGTTTACCGTTATGTAAACCGGCTGTCCCGTTTCTTTACACTGCCTTGAAATTTCCGGATAATTATTGCGTATGTCCGCCGACGGTCTTATATCAGGCATAAAAGCTCCCCCTAATTTAATATCGTAATTATATCAAAATTACGATATTCTGTCAATATATTTTATGCAGTTATAATATAATTTACTCTTGCCGTTTCCCGACTGCTTGAAATGCAACATAATTTATTGCTTTTTTAATTTGATTGTGTTAAAATAAAACCGCAACAAAACTTTTCTAATAATTGATCAATTACGGCATATTCTACATTGTAGGATATGCACAGTTGCCGTACTTGGTCTATTATTTGAGTTTTGTTGCAAAAAATCAAATGACGTGCATTTCCGAGTGTGCTTCATTTGAAGCACACTTTTTTAATTCTTAAATTAACTAATCATTTACTTCATTAAATATGGGATTATCAAAAAATTGACTTAAAGTAATTCCGAGAGTGTCGGTAAGTTGATAAATAGTATCGATTTTGACGGTTTTAACTCGCGTTAAATCGGGGTGAATAATTTTCCATACGGTTGAACGCGGTACACCCGTATCTTTTGCCAAACTATATATTGTCGTATTATTTTCATCTATTAAATTATCCAATCTTATACCAATTGCTTCGATTAGCTTCATTATAACCTCCAAGCGTTTCCAACAGTAAACACTTGTTATAAGTCTAACGAAGCAAAACAAAATATTAGTTTCTAATGGGAAACGCTTAACTAAAAATAGTTTATTGTTGTAAACTATTTTTAGTTTTAACATTTTAGATTAATTTATGAAAAACTAACACTAAAAAGGAAAAAACAATGAAAAAACATAATTTCAGAACAGGAAAAAAACTGAACGGTGAGCATTTAAAACAAGACGAAAATGAAGATCTTAATTCAATGTTAAGTTTGGTTTTACACAATTTGATGTTATTTTTTGTGATTACCATTGCGATATTAGCCGTATACATTATTTGCCTAATTTGTGTTTTAGGGAAAGAAAGGGCTTTGAATTTTCTCAAAGACACTTGGGAATGGTACAGTAAAATATTTCTGCTGTGAAAAGATAAATAAAAAAAGGACTCATTGATTTATGAAAATTTGCTGCTGTACGGGGCACCGCCCCAACGGATTTCCGTTTGATTATTTTAAGGACGAAGAAAAGCGCAACGCCTATCTTACGGCTCTGCAATCGAAAATCGTGTTTGCTGTCGAGCAGGGCGCAACTCAATTCATTTCGGGTATGTCGCTCGGCGTTGACTTAGACTTTGCGGAAATTATTTTAAAGCTAAAAGCAAAATTTCCCATAACGCTCGAATGTGCTATGCCGTATCCCGATTATTTTGTAAGATGGAGCTTTGAGGACGAAAAGAGAAACTACGAAATTTTGAAAAGCGCCGATAAAGTTACTTTGGTTTCGGATAGGTATTTCAACGGCTGTCTTTTTAAGCGCAATAGGTATATGGTTGATAAAAGCGATTTGGTTATAGCCGTTTTCAACGGTGAAAAGAAAGGCGGGACTTTCTACACTTTAAGCTATGCTGAAAAACAGGGTAAACATATTCAAATTATCGACTTACGCGAACTCTAAAAATAAAAGCCGTTCGGCAAAACCGCCGAACGACTTTATTATTAAAAGTTATCTGTTATAATCGTTTATCGCGCGCTTTAAGAGAGCTATGCTTCGGCGCGAAGGCATTTTATCCATACGGAATTTCCAGTTTCCGTCGGGAGTGGAAGGCACGTTCATTCTCGCCTTGCCGTCAAGTCCCGTTACGTCCTGCACGGGCAGAATTGCGATATTTGCGTTTGACGCAAGCGCGCAGACGTTCATTGCCCATACAGCCTGTTCTCTCGTCACGAAAGGATAAACTGCGTTTTCGCTTTTCAGCGCGGCGCGGAGCTGTGTTTTGAAGTCTTTAAATTCTTCATCCGTCATTGCGTTGAGATAGCCCAGCGTCGTATCGTTGTCGTGCGTGCCCGTATAGACTACGCTGTTTTCCCTTATGTTTTCGGGAAGGTATGCGTTGAATGGATTGTTATCGAACGCGAACTGCAAAACTTTCATTCCGGGGAAGCCCGTTCTTTCTATAAGCCTCGTTACGCCTGCGTCGGTAATTCCCAGATCTTCGGCAATGATATTCACGTCGCCTATCTTTCTTCTTATTTCGTAGAAAAGCCTCACGGAAGGACCCTGCATCCATTCGCCCTCCGTCGCGTCCTCTTTGTCCGCAGGAACGGCGTAATATCTGTCAAGCCCTCTGAAATGGTCTATCCTTACGATATCGAACTGATTTTTCGCCTTTTCTATGCGCTTTACGAACCAGTCGAAGCCGTCCCCGAACATAACTTCCCAGTTGTAAATGGGATTGCCCCAAAGCTGACCGCTCTTTGAAAAATAATCGGGCGGAACGCCTGCCACAAGAGTCGGGCGGAGATTTTTATCGAGCTTGAAAAGTTCGGGGTGCGACCACACGTCGGACGAGTCGTACGCGACGTAAAGCGGAATATCGCCGATTATCTTTATGCCCAGCGAATTGACGTAAGCCTTCAACTTGTTCCACTGCTGTCTGTAAACAAACTGCACGAACTGCCAGAATAAAAAGTCGCTCTTCATTACCGAACGTCTGAATTCGAGCATTGCAAGCTTTTCTCTGTATTTGTACGCGTCGGGCAGAGTATCGAAAGTACCGCCGTAGCGCGATTTCAAGGACATAAACAGCGCGTAGTCGTCGAATTCCCTGCTCTCGACAAACGCGGTGAATTCCTTATCCCTGACGTTGAACCTTGCATAGGCAAGGCGCAGAAGATTGAACCTGCACTCGTACAGCTTCGCATAGTCGATATCGCCCTCGGGCATTACAGCCGATTGCAGTTCCTCTTCGTCCAGAAGCCCGTTTCTGTGCAGAGCTTTCAAATCGATAAAATACGGATTGCCCGAAAAACAGCAAACCGACTGATAGGGACTGTCGCCGTAGCCCGTCTGAACGGTGGGCAGAATCTGCCAGTATTTAACGCCCGCCTTTTTCAAAAGCCGTGCAAATTCGTAAGCCTCGTCGCCGAGCGAACCTATTCCGTACTCGTTCGGAAGCGAAGAAATCGCGCAAAGCACGCCTGCTCCCCTTTCGTATATTCCTATCATAAAACACCTTACTTTGCAAAAAGTTTTTCTATTCTTTCAAGCGCTTCTTCCGTTTCTTCCCTTCCGCCGAACGCCGTAAGACGGAAAAAGCCCTCGCCGTTTCTGCCGAAGCCCGAACCGGGCGTTCCGACCACCTGCGCGTTTTCCAAAAGGCAGTCGAAAAACTGCCAGCTGTTCATTCCGTCGGGACATTTCAGCCAGATATACGGCGAATTTTTACCGCCAGTGTACTTTATTTTGAGTCTGTCCATACATTCGGAAATCAGCTTTGCGTTTTCCTTGTAAAAGCCGATATTTGCCTTTATCTGCCGTTGTCCCTCCTGCGAAAAGACTGCCTCCGCGCCCTTCTGAACGACGTACGAAGTGCCGTTGAATTTGGTAGCCTGTCTGCGGTACCAGATTTTATTTGCGTCGCCGAGCGCTTTGGGAACTACGGTATAACCGCACCGCGTACCCGTGAAGCCCGCCATCTTCGAAAACGAGCAAAACTCTATAGCACAGCTCTTTGCACCGTCCACCGAATAAACCGAACGCGCAAGCGAATTATCCTCTATAAAGCACTCGTAAGCCGCGTCGTAGAGAATTACCGCGCCTATGCCGTTTGCATAATCGACCCACTCTTTAAGCTGCGCCTTGGTGTAAGCGGCGCCCGTCGGGTTGTTAGGCGAACATATATAAATTATATCCGCCTTTACCTTTTTATCGGGCATAGGCAGAAAACCGTTTTCTTCCGTCGCGTCGGCAAGAATTACCTTGCGCCCTGCCATTAAGTTGGTATCGATGTAAACAGGATAAACGGGATCGGTGACGAGCACCGTATTGTCCTTTGCAAAGATATCTAAAATATTGCCAAGATCCGACTTTGCTCCGTCTGAGATGAAAATTTCGTCAACTCCGACTTCCACGCCGAAAGAGCGGTAATAGCTCTGAATTTTTTCACGCAGGCAAGAATACCCCTCATAGGGGCCGTAGCCTTTAAAAGTTTTTGCGTCCGCCATTTCGTCCACGGCGACGTGCATAGCTTTTATAACGGCAGGCGCGAGCGGAAGCGTCACGTCGCCTATGCCGAGCTTTATAATCTTTTTATCGGGATTAGCCGAAGCGTATTTCTTCGTTCTGTCCGCGACCTCCGCGAACAGATAATTTTCTGCTATATTTTTAAAGTTTTCATTGAATTTCATATATTTTTATACCTTGTATACATACTCTATTTGCGAAGTTCTGAGGGAGCAAGACTTGCTTTTATAAATTCACGGAACAGAGGGTGCGCCGACTGCGGTCTGGACTTAAATTCGGGATGAAACTGCACGCCTATGAAGAATTTATTTTCGGGCAGTTCGACGGCTTCCGTCTTGCCGTCCGCAGAAACGGCGGAAATTTTCATCCCCGCCTTTTCGAACGCTTCTCCGTAAGCGGAATTGAAGCCGTAGCGGTGGCGGTGGCGTTCGCATACCGTGTCCGCACCGTAAACCGATTTAAGTTTTTCGCCTGTGATTTTACATTCATATGCGCCTAAACGCATCGTTCCTCCGACTTTCTTTGCGCAGTTGTCCGCAATGACGTCGATGACCATATGTTCCGAACCCGAATCGAACTCCGCGGAGTTGGCGTCTTTAAAGCCTAAAACGTTTCTTGCAAACTCGATTACCGCCGTCTGCATTCCTAAACATATGCCCAGATACGGCACGTTCCGCTCGCGTGCGTAACGTGCGCATTCGAGCATACCTTCTATACCTCTTTCGCCGAAGCCTCCCGGCACTATTATACCGTCGGCTCCGCCTAAAAGACTGTCTGCGTTTTGCGAATTGACTTGCTCCGTGTCTATCCAGCTTATCTCTACGTTCGCGCCGTTTTCGTAACCGCCGTGCGCAAGCGCTTCGGCTACGGACAGATACGCGTCGTGAAGCTGAACGTATTTACCGCATAGTGCAATTTTTACCGTCCTGTTCCTCTCCTTTATGCGTTTAAGCATAGCGTTCCATTCCGTAAGGTCTATCTTACCCCGAACGAGATTGAGCCTTTTTAAAACGATTGACGAAAAATTGCATTTTTCAAGCATAACGGGACATTCGTACAATACGGGCTGTGTCAGGTTTTCTATAACGCAACCCTCGTCCACGTTGCAAAACAGCGCAATTTTTTCACGCACGTCCCGAGGCATTGCCTTATCGACTCTTGCGATAATTATATCGGGATTGATTCCCAGACCCTGCAATTCTTTTACCGAGTGCTGAGTAGGCTTGGATTTGAACTCCTCCGAACCCGAAATATAGGGCACGAGGGTGACGTGGATAAAGCAGTAGTTTTCCCTGCCGACTTCACGCGCAACCTGCCTTATTGCCTCGATAAAAGGCTGTCCCTCTATGTCGCCTATCGTTCCGCCGATTTCGGTTATAACCACGTCCGCGCCTGCCGTCTTCCCGACGTTGTAAATGAACGACTTTATCTCGTTCGTTATATGCGGAATGACCTGCACAGTCTGACCGAGATATTCGCCGTTGCGCTCTTTGTTTAAAACGTTCCAGTAAACTTTGCCCGTTGTGAGGTTGGAAAATTTATTTAAGTTTTCATCCGTAAACCTTTCGTAATGTCCTAAATCGAGGTCGGTTTCCGCGCCGTCCTCGGTGACGAACACTTCTCCGTGCTGAAAGGGGCTCATAGTGCCCGGATCGATATTGATATACGGGTCGAGCTTCTGGCAGGCGACCTTATATCCCCTGCATTTTAAAAGTCTGCCGAGCGAAGCCGCGGTTATGCCCTTGCCTAACCCCGAAACTACGCCGCCCGTAACGAAAACGAACTTAGTCACAAAAACACCTCATAAAATTAGTGGCTAGCGGCTAGTGACTAGTGGCTAGCAGTTAAAAACAATTTTCTAAATTATATCATATAAACGAATTAAAAAGCAAGACAATTAAAAGCAAAAATGCGCTCCGCTTAAATTTAAGCGGAGCGCACGAGCAATTAAATTTTTATATAACCGTTGTCGCCGATGCTATTTTCTATCATAGACCTCACAGCCGTTAGCTGTATCCACATTATCATCTCTTCATAGGAAAAAATATAGGGATTTTTATCTTCGTTATCATATCCCGCTTTCCATTGCGACTGTGAATTAATATCTATGGAAACGTTATCACCGTAACCGTAGAAAAGCCATTCGGGAACATAAATTACACTGTCGGGTATAGTTAATTCAATAGAAAATTCTCTGAGATATTCCTCGCTTGCTAAATCGTGATTAAAATTCAGATTTACGATGCCAAATACGGCAATAGATTTCGTTCCCTCTTTTACGGTAAATTCATTCGCATCGTCTATTAAAACTTCCAAAAGAAAATTACCGATATATAGCGCTTTATATCTTAACTCGTTGTTGCCGTTATACTCGATTTCCCAGTTCGCGTCGTTATCATAATACGCCGTTCCGATAAAAATCTGATGCCCTATACTTATCAGACTGTCGGGAAGGCTTATCTTCGTAATTGCGGAACAACTGCAATACGCCATTCCGCCTATCGCCTTTACGCCGTCCGGGATATTCGCCTGCGTCAGTTTTTTGCAGTCCTCGAACGCACTTCCGCCGATAGTTTTCAAAGCCGTAGGATATGTGAAATCCGAAAGATTTTCACAGCCACGGAATGCGCGAGAGCCTATACTATCTACACTTGCAGGTATAACTAAATTGCGCAAAGCCGAATTATATTCAAACGATGCAAAACTGATATATTTCACAGTAGAAGGTATTGTAAATGAAGTCGCCTTTTTACCGATAGGATGACACAGAATACTCGTCGTATCCTTATTATAGAGTACACCGTCAACGCCCTTATAATAGGGGTTTGCACTGTCAACCGTAATATCCTTAAGCAAATATGCGCGGAAAAAATAACTTACCGAAGTTATGCTCTTACTTATAAAAATAGTTTCAACCGAAGACGAATCAAACGCCGCCGAATCAACGTAAATCATTCCGTCGGGCAATGTTACGTTTTTAATTATTTTGCAGTCTTTGAACGCGTTATCGTCGATGGATATAACGGGCAATCCGGAATGCGTTGCGGGGATATACAGATCGCTGTCCGTACATGTGCCTATACCCGTAACTTCATAACCCTGTCCGGTAAAATCGTCACGGTGGTAGTCGAGCAGTTTATATTCCAGCCCTTCGCTTTCGGCGTGCGCCCCGCACTCTGTGCAAAGCTTATCGCTTCCGAATTTGTGGCTTGCGGGAACAACTTCCTGTTTGACCAAAACCGTACCGCACACCGAGCAGTGCTTACCGTCGGAAAGTCCGTCTTCGGTACAGCTTGCAGCCTTGCCCGTATCTATAACTTCCGCGTGTCCGTTTTTTGGTATCACCGTCTGCCTGACTATTACTTCACTGCACTCCGAGCAATGCTTCCCCTCGGTCTTGCCGTCCGTAGTACACGTCGGCTCTACTCCCTCGTCCGTAACCTCGGTATGTCCCTTCTTTGGTATCACCGTCTGTTCTACTTTATAATTACACTTTGTGCAGTACTCTCCGTCGGTAAGTCCGCTCTCCGTACACGTAGCTTCCTTTCCCTCCTGCGTTATAAGCGTATGTCCCTTAGGTATTATCTGCTGAGGTACGGTTACGGTATTACAGAAGGTACAGTGCTTGCCCTGCGTCTTTCCGTCCGTAGTACAGGTCGCCTCCACCGCCTTATCTATCACCTCTAAATGTCCTGCGGGGATAACCTCCTGTTTTACTATTACTTCCTTACATACCGAGCAATGCTTACCCTCCGTAAGTCCGCTCGTCGTGCAGGTCTTGGGCACTGCTTTATCTGTTACTTCCGTATGCGCAGTCTTTTCTATTTTCAGGCTTGAAAACGCCACTTTATTTTCGCACTTATCGTCCAAGAAATAGCTTGCGCAGCCCTTGCAGTACCAGTGTTCCTTTATTCCCTCTTCCGCGCACGTTGCGCTCTTTGCCGCTACGTGCTCGCCGATATGTACGTGTTCGCCGTGGTGTTCGTTGTCCCCGAACAGATTACAAGCCGCAAGTCCTATTCCGCACCCTATCGCGGTCACTATACATAAAAGTACTATCAACAGCTTCTTTTTCATTTTTTACCTCTTTTAAATCTTTATATCACCCGTATAAACGAGCGTTGCGCCGCCCGTCATATACACGGTGTCGGAATATCTTATTTTCAGCTCTCCGCCGAGAAGGCAGACGGTAATATCCGCGTCCCTGTCGCAAAGTCCGTTTAAAACGGAAGCAACCGCCGAGGCGCACGCGCCCGTTCCGCAGGCGAACGTTTCTCCGCTACCCCTCTCCCAGACGCGCATTTTAAGCTTGTTTTTATCGATAACCTTAACGAATTCGGTATTGACCCTGTCGGGGAAAGCGGTATGGTTTTCGAAAAGTTTTCCCACCGTTTCGATATCCGTTGTGTCGGGGTCTTCGAACACGACGCAGTGCGGATTGCCCATATTGACGAGCGTTACTCCGTACTGCCTGCCCCCGACAGTCAGAGGCTTATTTACGACGGTTTCGCCCGTGAAGAGCGAGGGTATTTCGTTTCCGTTAAGTTTCGGCACGCCCATATCGACGCGGACGGCTTCGACATCGTTCCCCGAAATTATAAATTCGGCTTTCTTTATGCCCGAGAGCGTCTCCACGGTACAATTTCTGCCCTTGACGTAGCCTAAAATACAGGCAAGCTTGCTTAAACAGCGTATGCCGTTTCCGCACATTCTGCCCTCCGAGCCGTCGGCGTTGAACATACGCATTCTGATATCGGCTTTATCCGACGGGCAGAGAAGTATTATTCCGTCTCCGCCTATGCCGAAATGCCTGTCCGAAAGGCGGACGGCAAGTTTTTCGGGATCGAAAATTTTGTCCTTGAAGCAATCGAAATATATGTAATCGTTTCCTATTCCGTGCATTTTATAAAACTTCATCACCGCTATTATATTCTTTTTAAGCTGTTTTTGCAAGTAAATTATTGACAAACGGACATTAATATTACACAATATAACTATGCAGACGAATGACGGCGAAAAACTTAATAGACTCATTTTCGCCGTGGCAAAGGGCAACGCCGACTGTCTTGACGGTATTTACGCTCTGGCAGGCGGAAAGATGTACGCCGTGGCTTTCAGCCTTGTCGGCAGGGATTACGCCGAAGACGTTCTTCACGACAGCTTCATCAAGATCGCGCGGTTTGCAAAAAAATACAGCTGGTGCGATAATCCCTGCGGTTGGCTTATAAAAATCGTGCGCAATACCGCGCTCGATTTTATCAAAGCGAAAAAAATAAGAAACGAAGTGAGCGAAGAAGCCTTTTACTCGCTCTCCTCGCTCGGCTACTCGCCCGAAAAGCGCGAAAACGCGATTATGCTTGAACAGGCGATGTCAAAGCTCGAGCCAGAAGAAAGGAAGATACTTTATCTGATTTACTATCTCGATATGACGGTGAGAGAAGCCGCTTCGGAACTTGAAATGAGCAAATCCGCAGTACAGCGGTTAAAAGAAAAAGCCGAAGCACGGCTCAGAGAATTGCTGTACGGCGGGACAAACGAATAGTTCAAATCGTTTATTAGGTGTCGAATGAAAGATGATAAACTTGAAAAAGAGTTCGAAGAGTATTTCAAAGGCGTAAATACTCCCGACAATATAACGGGCGACGCGAAAAAATACGTCCGCACCGAAAAAAGAGCTATGCCGAAATTTTTGAAGTTCGCTTCGGTTGCGGCAAGCTTTTTGCTGGTGTTTGCACTTTCGCTCACCGTAATATTAAAAACCGATTTATTTAAAAAGACGGACGGCTCGACAGACAGCGACGCTTCTCCGCCGTCGGAAAGCATTTTCAGATTCTACTCCGACAGCGAACTCGAATCGAGGAACGCCGACGCCTATTCCGTTTCGTCCTTGGATAAGTCGCTGATATTTTTACAGAACTTAGCGGTAGCCGACAACGCACAGGTAAGCGGCTGTAAAGCCGGATATAAGGACGGTAAACTCTTCCTCGTGGAAGCAGATAGCGAGCTAAGATACGGGCTTAACCGCGACAGAACAAAAATTTACGTCGAATTTACGGAAGAAAATCTCGTTTACAGCAAGCTTAAAGACTATTACGGGGGAACTAAATATTACTTTAACGGAGCCGAATATTACCTCACCGAACAAACGGGCGAAAACGGCGAACCGGAGTTCAAACTTCACATATCGTACAACGGCGTAAAATATTACTTTTTTATCTCGTCACCCGACGAAGAGGCGTATATAAAATACCTCTACCTGATAGTAAAATAAATTTTTTTGGAAAATTTTTGAAAAATGCGGGACAAACGCACAAGTCAAATCGTTTTATTGTCAGAAAATATTTTAAGAGGTGAAATTATGAAAAAATTGTTATCCTGCATTGCGGTTCTTGCAGTCTCCTGCACTTTGATAAGCGGATGCTTTTCACGGGCTCCCGACAACAGCGGAGTGCCGAACGGCGGTTTTTGGTTTGAAATTCCGGACGCAAACACCGAAGGCGGAAATTACGTTTACGACGCTGTCAAAGAACAGGATTTCACAAGCGTTTCCGATCAGGCGTCCTCCTACTTCTCGCTTGACAGAAACACGGCTTCGTATTCGCTTGTAAGAAACCAGATTGAACGCGGTGTAGAAGTAGAGGCGAAAGGCGTGCGCATAGAAGAGATGATAAATTACTTCGACTACGGCTTCGACGAGCCCGAGGACAAAGCCGTCGCGCTGACGACAGCGCTCTCCCCCTGCCCCTGGAACGAAGACGGAAAGCTCCTGTCCGTAGGGCTTAAAACCGCGGAATACAACACAGAATACGTCAACGCGAACTACGTTTTCCTCATCGACGTTTCGGGTTCGATGTCGGGCGACAACAGACTTGGTCTTGCGAAAAAGGGACTTAAAATGCTTTTGAACGAGCTGGGCGAACGCGACCTTGTTTCGGTAGTAACGTACGCGAGCGGAGTAGACACCGTGCTTGACGGCGGAGAATGTTCCGCTAAGGGCAAAGCGGAAATCGAAAGAGCGATATCTTCGCTGACGGCTTCGGGCTCCACTTACGGAAGCGGAGGAATCGAAAGAGCTTACGCCATTGCGCAAAAGCACTTCATAACGGGCGGAAACAACAGAGTGATAATCATTTCCGACGGTGACTTCAATGTGGGAATGAGCTCGACCGACGCGCTCAAAGAGTTTATTCAGGACAAGGCGAAAACGAATATCTACCTCTCGGTTATAGGCGTGGGAATGGGCAACACGAGAGACGATTTATTAGAGACTCTCGCAAAGAGCGGAAACGGAAATTACGCCTACTGCGACGACGAAAAAGAGGCGAGAAAAATCTTCATAGAAGAGCTGAAAAGCAACCTCTTCACCGTTGCGAAGGACGCAAAGGCAGGCGTAACGTTCACCTCCGCCGTAAATAAATACAGGCTTATAGGCTACGACACGAAACTCATTTCGGAGGACGATTTCAATAACGAAAAAGCCGACGCAGGCGAAATAGGTTCCTCCCTCTGCGTATCCGCACTCTATGAAATAATACTTTCCGACAGCGCCGAAGGCAAGCTTGCCGACGTAGAGGTCAGATACAAGGACGTGACGGGCGAAGCCGAAAAGAGCGACAGCGTGACCCGTGCGGTAAATTTAAACGACCCGTCCTCGGACGATCTGGCTTTCATAAGCTGCGTCGCCGAATTCGGACTTATTTTAAGAAAATCGGAATACAGGGGCACTGCCTCGCTGACAGCAGTCATTGAAAGACTCGACGCGCTGAGCGGATATATCGGCGACGACGAGCACAAAAAGGAATTTGTAACCCTCGTCGGCAAAGCTTCCGAAACAAAATATTATCTGTAAAATAAAAAGAGCTGCTTTAAGCACAATTCCCGTAGGGAATAAAAACGAATAGCAAGAAAGAACTCTCGAACAATTTGTTCGAGAGTTCTTTCTGCGAGTAATTAAGTAAGCTAAATTGAAATTTAACGTTCAAATCTAAAATATTTGAAACCGTATTCTTCTCTAATAAACTTAAATCCGACTCGTTCAAGCACGTGTTGACTACGAGTATTTTTTATAATCGTATCAGCATTTACAGCAACCATATTCAACACTTCAAAGGCATATTGTATTGCCAACTGCTCTGCACGTGTGCCATATCCTTTACCTTTCACACTATCATTTTGCAAATGTATGCTCAATGTACATTCCCGACTTGTTCGATTTATGTCTTTTAATTGCAACTCTCCAATCGGTTTCCCATTTTTCATTATTGCAAACAGAATGCGAGATGGATTTTGTTTTGTTTCAAAATATTTATTTACGGCGTTTCCCTCATATTCGTATGCTGTAAACAAACGCATATCCATATAAATCGAAGGGTCATTTTCCCAATCTCTGTATAACTGATGACAAAGTTCTCTTGTCATTATACGAAGAGAAATTTCGTCCATACATACCTCTAAATTACTGTTTATTGATCTGTTATTATACAACAATCAAATTAGAATGTAAAGTAAAAGCGCACTTGCCTTGCTTGCAAGGTATAGTGCGCTATACTTATATTCTGTTCCTGTGGTAAAATTCCCTATGGGAACTACGGTTAAAGCAACTCTTTTTTTATCAGTACATTTTGATATACGCTTCCCTTTCCGCGCCGACGGAAACGTACTTTATTCTGCAATCGCACAGCTTTTCGAGAAGGCGGATATAGTCGAGCGCTTCCTTCGGAAGTTCTTCCTTTTTCCTGCATTTCGAAATATCCTTATTCCACCCCTTTACCTTTTCGAGCACGGGCTTGCAGTCGTCTAAAACGTCGGTAAACGGAAATTCGTCAATTTCCTTTCCGTCTAAAAGATATCGCGTGCATATCTCGATTTCTTCGTATCCGTCTAAAACGTCAAGCTTAGTAAGCGCGATTTCGTCCGCGCCCTGACAGCGTATGCCGTAACGCGAAGCCACTACGTCGAACGGACCCACCCTTCTCGGTCTGCCAGTCGCAGCACCATATTCTCCGCCTGCGGCTCTGAGTTTTTCAGCCTTTTCGCCGAAATATTCGCAGGTGAAAGGTCCCTCGCCGACACAGCTCGAATACGCTTTCATAATGCCTATCGAATTTGTCAGCTTTAAGTTAGGCACGCCTGCGCCTATGGGCGCGTATGCCGCAATCGTGGACGACGACGAAGTATACGGAACTATGCCGTAATCTATATCCCTCAGCGCGCCGAGCTGGGCTTCGAACATAATATTTTTACCGCTTTTATGCGCGTCGTTCAAAAACACTCCTGTATCGGTGACGTATTCGGCTATCTCCCTGCCGTAAGTTTCGAAATACTCTTTCACTTCTTCGGCTTTCAAAGGCTCGAAGCCGTAGGCTTTAATGGTCATATTCTTCCACTCTACGATATCGGGAAGACGCCTGTAAAGCCGTTCGGGGTTTTTCAGCTCTCCCGTGCGGAAAGCTTTTTTCATATATTTGTCCGCGTACACGGGCGCAATTCCGCGCCTCGTCGAGCCGTAGGGCTTGCCCGTCGCCTTTTCAAGCCTGTCCTCTTCCATAATATCCTGCAAGACGTTATAAGGCATAGTGATTATCGCCTTGTCGCTGATTTTAAGATTTTCGGGCGAAACGGAGATACCTGCGCTTCTCAACGCCTTGATTTCACCTGAAAGGTGCTTCAGGTCGATGACCATTCCGGGGCCCATAACGCAGACCACTCCCTCCCTTAAAATGCCCGAAGGGAGCAGATTTAAAATAAATCTTCCGCGCTCGTTTATAACGGTATGCCCTGCATTGTTTCCGCCATGATAACGTCATACGATATCGTAGTTTTCCGACAGAAGGTCAACCATTCTTCCCTTGCCTTCGTCACCCCAGTTTATTCCGCAAATACTTGTAAGCATAAATATCCTCCTCACGCAAATCAACGCCTTGTATTGAGGCGTGCTATCGGCGGCGAAGCCACCTTGCACCGTAAATTATTTTAAATTTGATTTTTTTCGTTTTCTTCCGTTTCGGAAGGTTTGCCGACTATGCCGTACATATAGCCGTACAGCTCTTCAAGGCTGTCGGTTTCGCACTCGAACACGAGTGCGTCGCCTGCGTCGAACGTGTATTCGCCGTCGGGAACGATAGTCGCGCCGTCCGCCTTTACTACTTCGACGACAAGTCCGTTAGTCGGCCATACTATCGAGCGCACCTTTGCGCCGTCCGCCTTGGAATTGGGCTGAACGGCAAGGCATACGCGCTCTTTTCTGACGTTCTCGTAGAGTTTTTCCTCTTCGATAAACAGCTCCAGATTCTTTTCGTAAATGGGTTCAACCCTGAAAAGCATACTGACAAGATAGCCTATCGCAACGCCTATCAGCACAGGCAGGAAATTAGTGAACTGACCCGTCAGCTCGAACACCATCACTATTCCCGTAACGGGCGCTCTTACAATCGTAGTGAAGAACACAGACATACATATTATTATGAAATAGTCGCAAAAAGCCGGGTCCATTCCTGCAGCCTTGAACGCTGTCGAAAGCACCGCGCCGAGTCCTGCGCCTATCGCAAGCATAGGAATAAACACACCGCAGGGCACGCCGCACCCCATTGCAAGCACACCCGAAATGAATTTGAACAAAACTATTATAATAAGACTAAGAACTACCGATATCCCGAAAACTTTTTCTATTTCGATTTCGCCCGTGCCGTGCGTACCTATCGCTTCGATAAAGGAGTGACCTCCGCCCATTGCGTAAGCCGTAACAAGCCCGAACGCGCCCGCAAGCAGGAAAGGAATAAGATATTTGCCCGCCTTTTTGAAAAAGGTGATTTTTTTGAAAACTTTTTTAAGCGCGAATACCGAATAGTAAAAGCCAACGCCTGCAAGCGCGCAGATTATTGCCGCGGGAATTATCCACACGCAGTACATAAACGAAAAATTATCGGTAAAGACAAACGTGTCGAAAGTGAAGCCCGTGCCGTAGCCGAGCGCAGGGCGTATAGCGTTGCGCGTGAACAGAGCCGTAACTATGCTGAGTCCTGCGCAGACAAACACCTGAGGAGAGAACGAGCGGAAAGCCTCTTCCATTGCGAAAAACAGTCCCGTAACGGGCGCGTTGAACGCAACGGCAAGTCCCGCGCTCGAACCGCTTGCTATCTGTAAACGGCGTATCATATGATTGCGCTTCAAAATTCTGCCTACGGCTTCACCTGCACAGCCGCCTATCTCCAACGAAGGGCCCTCTGCGCCTGCCGACAGTCCCAAAAATATACAGGCGAGCGAAGCGGCGAACATAGAGCACATAGTGACGTACCACTTGAAGCGGATAATACCTCTCGCCGCGCCTTCAATCTGCGGAATACCGCTGCCGCGGATCATAGGCACCAACCGCACGAAAGTACCTATTACTATCGCGCCTGCCGATAACCCCAAAAACAGCAGAGGAATAAACGCAGGGTTGTCGCGCAGAAGCGAATACAGCTTGACAGAAGTCTCTTCGCCTATATGCGCCAAAATGTTGTAAAACGTAACCACTACGCCTGCAAACAGACCCGTAAGCAAACTTATCAGTACTAAATTTATTCCGTTGTCGGCAAAAAGCCGCAAATTGTTTTTCAGCTTGTCTTTGGTCATAAACGCATTTTACCACCTTTTACCGCTTTTGTAAACCTGCTTTACCCACTAAAATAAATTTACGCCCGAGCTTTTTTTGCCCGAGCGCAGATTTTATATTTGGTTTCACCAACGGACGGGATTGCCGTTCGCGTCGCAGTGCCGGAAAGCACCTACTGCGATTTCAACGCCGATTGCGCTCAGTCCTGCCGCGCACAGCACCGTACTGCATATACCCAGTATTATCAGCGCTATTTTCTTCTTCATTTCTTTTGCTCCTTTTCATTGAACCGTAAAAAGGTAAATTTACCCTCGTTTTATGTTTGCGTATATTTTATCACTAAAAGCAATTTCCGTCAAACAAATTCTAAGTAACGCTGTATAAAACGTCGGAATACGACGGCATACGCCAAAACTGCGAAGAGGTGATTTCCTCCTCTCTGTCCGCGACTGCCCGCAGCTTTTCCATATCGGGAATTATTATTTCCGCAACGTGGGAAGCCGACTTTACAACCGAAGATCTGTCCATAAGGCTGAGATCTTTTTCAAGCTTTAAAACGAGAGAATACGCCTCGTCGTTCAGAGAGGAGAGTTTTTTTATTGTTTCCGTCTCAGCACGGCAGGGAATTTCACCGCCGACAGCCTTCTTTGCACAAGCGCAGCCGCACAGACGGGAAACGAACTCCGACACCGAGGGAATTATATCGCGCTTTATTATTTCGGTCATTGTCAGCGCTTCGATATTGACGGTTTTAACGTAATTTTCAAGGCGTATGTCCGCACGCGCGACGGCTTCCCGACGGGTGTAAACGCCGTGTCTTTCGAACACGCAGATATTCTTCTCCTCGTAACAAACAGGGACTGCCGAAGCGGTGGTTTTCAGATTCAAAAGTCTGCGTTTTTCCGCCTCTTCCGTCCATTCGGGACCGTAGCCGTCGAGGTTGTAAATGATTTTGCAGTGCCTTTTCAGCTCCCTTGCTATAATAGCGTTTGCCGAACGCTCCACCTGCATTTTGCCTTCGAGCTCGTCTGCAAACGATTTCAACGCGTCCGCAACTATCGTATTGAGGCAGATATTCGCCTCGGCGATATTCGCGGAGGAACCGACGCTTCTGAACTCGAACTTGTTGCCCGTAAAGGCGAACGGCGAAGTGCGGTTTCTGTCTGTTGCGTCCTTGGGAAAAATGGGGCTTTCGGGCACGCCTATCGAACTCGTAGGATGATTTTCCGCGCAGTAGTTTCCGCCCTTTACTATGCTTTCGACCATTGAGCCTATCTGATCGCCGAGATACACCGAAACAATCGCAGGCGGAGCTTCGTCCGCGCCTATCCGCATATCGTTGCCTGCGGAAGCAACCGAAGCGCGCATAAGCCCCTGATACTCGTCTGCCGCTTTTATTATCGCAGTAAGCACCAACTTGAAAAGAGTATTGTTTTCGGGGTGGTCGCCCGCCTCTAAAAGATTGAAGCCCGAATCGGACGCAAGCGACCAGTTGACGTGCTTTCCGCTTCCGTTGATGCCCCTGAACGGTTTTTCGTGAAGAAGACAAACGAGGTTATGTTTTTTTGCTACGCTCTTCATTATCTCCATAGTGAGCATATTCTGATCTACCGCAACGTTTACCGTAGAATAGACGGGGGCCATTTCGTGCTGGGCAGGCGCAACCTCGTTGTGCTTGGTCTTACTTGCCACTCCCAGACTCCACAGCTCGCTGTCAAGCTCGCGCATAAATGCGGAAACCCTGTCGCTTATCGCGCCGTAATAGTTGTCTTCGAGTTCCTGACCCTTGGGCGCAGGCGTACCGAAGAGAGTTCTTCCGCACAGGCGCAGATCCTTGCGCTTTAAATAAACGTCTCTGTCTACCAGAAAATATTCCTGTTCGCACCCGACGCAGGGTATAACCTTTTTACAGCTGACGCCGAACAGTTTCAAAATCCGCTTTGCCTGCCCGGAAATCGCGCTCATAGAGCGCAGGAGCGGAGATTTATTGTCGAGTGTTTCTCCGGTATGGGACACAAAAACCGAAGGTATGTACAGAGTTCCTCCGCGAACGAACGCAGGCGAAGTAGGGTCCCACGCCGTATAGCCCCTTGCCATATGCGTCGCCCTTGTTCCGCCGGAAGGGAAGCTCGAAGCGTCGCCCTCGCCGACGATAAGACTTTTGCCCGTAAGGCGCATTATCGCCCTTCCTCCCTCCACGTCGAGAAAGCTTTCGTGCTTTTCCGCGGTGTAGCCGGTAAGAGGCTGAAACCAGTGAGTGTAATGCGTTGCGCCCTTGGAAACCGCCCATTTCTTCATTGCCGAAGCCACCGTGCCTGCTATCGAAACGTCGAGCTGTTCGCCTGCCTCCACAGTGGCACGGAGCGCGTTGTAGACCTCGCTTGGAAGCGTTTCCTTCTGTACCGCGTCCGAAAAGACGTTTTCCGCAAATTTTTCGGTTAAATTCATACTACCTCTTTACTGAAATTTTATTTAAAATAATTACGGTGCAAGGCGGTTTTCGCCGTCGGCACGGTGCAATTTGCAAATACCTTTGCAAGCAGTCTTTTGAGTATTAGTCTTCGGGATAGTCGATTTTTGCAGGCTTTATGCGGTGCCTGTTTTTTACGTCGTCTTTCATAAGTTCGGGCTTTTCCGCAATTATCCCCCTCTGCAATTTATCGTAGCCGTGTTTTTTTCTTATTTCGTCGACGCAGCGCTCTAACTTTTCGCGCTTAGCGTAGTTTCCGCATACCTCGTCGTAAGTTATCTGAGACGCGCCGTTGTCGAAGCCCGAAACGGTTACGCCGAGAGAACGGACTTTAAACGGCGGTTTCAAATTATCGCAGAACAGCTTATAAGCGTGTTCGGCTATTTCTCCGCACAGCGCGGTATGCCTTACTTTCATCTGAACGGCAAAATCCGACAGATCGCTGAACCTTACCCAAAGATGTACGGTATCGGCAAGCCCCTGACCCGATTCCCTCAGCCGTGCGGCGACGCTCTCGGACAGAACGTATAAATCGCGCCTCACGCTCCTCAAATCGGTCACGTCCTCGGAATAGGTCGAAGAATTGCCTATCGACTTGTATTCCCTCTTTTCGTCCATAAGACTTACTTCGCCGTCATCCTCTCCTCGCGCGTTTTTCAAAAGATTTTGTCCGACTTTGCCGAATTCTTTTATTATCCTGTTATCGTCCGCCTCCGCAAGCTTGCCGATTGTATCAATCCCCATTCCGTAAAGCTTTTCCTTAGTGCTTTTGCCCACGAAAAGAAGGTCCTCGACGGGAAGTCCCCATACGGCCGTCCTGTAATTCAGTTTTGAAATAACAGAGGTGCCGTCGGGCTTTTTCAGATCTGAGCCGAGCTTTGCAAAAACCTTGTTGAACGAAACTCCGCAGGAAACCGTGACGCCGAGTTCCTCTTTTACGGTGTTTCTGATATGGTCGCCGAGGTGTCTTAAAAACCCGTCGGTATAATACTTTACCCCGTCCTTTTCGACAAACTTTTCACCGCCGTATACGGGAAACAGAAGCGTTGAAGCCGTCAGATCCAACCAGCACTCGTCTATGCCGTAGCTCTCTATTCTGTCGGTGTATCTCGAATATATCTCTTTGACGTGCTTGGAAAACTGTATATACAGGTCGAAATGCGGTTCCACTATTATAAGGGCAGGACACTTTCTCTGCGCCTGCCATACGGTATCAGCCGTCTTTATGCCGAACCGCTTAGCCTCTTCGCTCTTGGCAAGCACGATGCCGTGACGCGTCTGTCTGTCGCCGCACACCGCCACGGGCTTGCCGATAAGAGAGGGGTTCAACCTTCTCTCTACGGAAGCATAAAAGTTATTCAGATCGGAATGAATTATTACCCTTTCCATAAATTATACGTCGTCGTCAGAACAGTTATTCTTTTTGCGTTTAGACTTTATTTTATCGATGAACGAATTTATATCACGCCGAATATGTTCGTGTTCCCAGTAGGAGCATAAAAACAGCATATACAGACCGCCGAAGACTATAACGGGGAACAGCTCCCATAAAATAGGTACGTTTCTCCATTGTTTCGGCGTCAGCCATATGATAAACGAAGCGATTTTCTGCATTTCGTGCGGAAAGCCTATCGCGTAACCCATATCTCTTTCGGAGGGATCGAAAAACTCTTCGAAGGAGGAAGTTGAAACCCAGCCTAAGCGGATTAAAATAATTTCGTTGACTATTATAAGGCACAGCACGCCGAAATAGATTGCAATTACTTTCCAGATTCTGCGGTAGTCGAGTTTATGAATGCCGAATATGACCATTAACAGAGGAACTGTCCATATGCTTGCGTGGCAGATATAATACCTTATAACTTCGGGGTGGTAGAACGGCAAACCTATAACCGGCATAGGCGCGACGCAGCCTATAATACCGCTTATTACGCCGAGGTAGAACATATAATCTTTGATTGAATTGCACTTCGATAAATATGCGAAGGGAAAAACGAGAGTGCTTACGGCACATATGTTTTCGAACGAACATTTCCTCAGAACTTCGGGAAAGCCCCTCTCGTAATAGTACGGCAACGCAAGCTTTAAAAAGTGCAGAACGAAGTTAAAAGCCAAAATTCCGTACAGAGCCCGGTACTTCGTCTTTTCGCTTTTATGCCTTAGCCCGAAATACAGAGCGGCAAACGCGCCTGCGCACAGTATTATATATATGTAATAAAACAAAGACGTGCCAAGCTTCATCTTTATAAATTCCATTTTCAATCCTCCGTAAGAACTTGCGTCAAGAAGTCCAATTTTTCAAAGAAATCGCCGAAAGTCTTTGAACAAACCTCTGCATTATCTATAATTATGCCGTCCGCCCTCAGTCCCGTCACCGCAAAACTCATTGCGACGCGATGGTCGCCGAAAGTATCGACGTGCGCGCCATGGGGCTGTGACGGGTAAATTTTAACTCCGTCCTCTCTCTCTTCGCACTCCACGCCCATCGCGGTCAGATTTTTCACAATAGCCTTTATCCTGTCGCATTCCTGTCCCCTGATATGTTTTACGTTGCATATTTCTGTGGGATTATCAAGATACGGAGCAATCGCCGCAAGCGTCAGCGCCTGGTCGGAAAAGTCGGACATATCGACTTTTCCGCCGTCGAAATTCTTTATAAGATCGATAAATTTTATATCGCCCTGCATAGAGTGCGGCATAAGTCCGTCCACACATACGTCTGTGCCGAGAATTTTATTCATCGCGTAAAAATAGCACGCGCCCGAAACGTCGGGTTCGATATGATAGCGTTTAGGCGAATACTCTCCCTCAACTTCATATGTGCGAGCGCACTCTTTTACGTCTGCGCCGAACGACCACATTATATTTTCGGTCATATGAATATAGTCGGCGCCGTGTTCGCCGTTTGCGCATATCTTCATTTTCCTGCCTGCGCATACGGCGGAAATCAAAAGCGCCGAGAGATACTGACTGCTCTTTGAAATATCTACTTCTATACAAGTATTTGCGTTTCGGGCGCCCTTTATTATAAATGGATAGCAATTCTCTCCGTTTAAAAACTCAAACCGCGCACCGAGCGACTTCAAAGCTTCGATAAGCGGAGCTATCGGTCTTTTTTTCATCTGCGGCGAACAGTCGAGAAAGTATTCCCCGTCCTGAAAGGCAAGAAAGGCGGGCAGAAACCTCGCCGCCGTGCCTGCGCTTCCTACGTTCAGCTCTGCGCTTTTTTTACTGAGTTTTCCTCCGCAACCCTCTATATGCAGGGTATTGCCCTGCCTTATACAGCCTATCCCCAGATTTTCAAGGCATTTTAAAAACGTTGCGCAGTCGTCTGAATACTGCGCATTGTAAAGGGTGCTTGTGCCCCTGCTTATTGCGGAGATGAGCATAGCCCTCGCCGTTATCGATTTCGAACCCGGCACGCTTACCCTTACCGTTTTGCCGTTGGTTTTTTTATAAATATTTTTTACTTCGTAATTCATTTTCTGCGCCTTAGTATATCGCCTTCCGAAAGGGAATACGGACAGCTTATTTTATACCTCTCCTGAACAAGCTTGCAGTCGGAAACCTCTTCTCCGTCAGACTTAAACGCCTTTTCCACAGTGAAGCTTTTCCTGAAATCGCCGTCAGGCGATAATACTTCGAGTCTGTCGCCGACGAAAAACCTTGTGCGCATTTCCACTTCCGCGTATCCGTCCGAGGAAGACAGCACGTTTGCGATATAGTCGCAGTCGCCCTTTGTCTGACTGTCCGAATAGTTTACGGTCTGATGATTTTCGCCGAACGCGTACGCGGTAGTATAATCGCGGTGCGCCGCAGTGAGAAGTTCTTCCTCAACCGTTTTATTGAAACCGCCGTCTATACAGCGGCGGTAGGCGTTAATCACTGTCGCAAGATAGTATTCGGACTTCATTCTGCCCTCTATCTTGAACGAACATACGCCCGCTTTCCGCATTTTATCGAGGTGAGCGGACATATTTAAGTCCTTGCTGTTGAGAACGTAGGTGCCCCGTTCGTCCTCCTCCACCGTGAGAGGGTCCCTGTCTCCGCTTTTAAGCGTATAGTTCCACCTGCACGCCTGAACGCATTCGCCCCTGTTGGACGGGCGCGAAGCGAGATAATCCGACAAAAGACATCTGCCCGAATAGGAAATGCACATTGCGCCGTGAACGAACGCTTCAAGCTCGATATCGGGAACGAAGGAATGAATTTCGGCTATCTCTCCGAGCGAAAGCTCCCTTGCAAGAATAGCCCTCTCCGCCCCCTGTTCCTTCCAGAACCTGACGGCGTATTTGTTGGTGAGATTTGCCTGCGTGGAGATATGTACGCTGAGCTTGGGAGCCGATTTTCTGACAGCGTAAAACACTCCGCTGTCGGAGACGATGACGGCGTCCGCGCCCGCTTCGCCGAGAAATCCGAAATAATCTTCCATAAGGCGCAGATCGGTATTCTTTGCGAATACGTTCGCCGTAACGTATATCTTTTTACCAAGCGCGTGCGCGTATTTCACTGCGGAAACCAGCTCGTCGCGCGTGAAATTGTCCGCGAACGAACGCAGAGAAAAATCCTTTCCGCCTACATACACCGCGTCCGCACCGAAGTAAAATGCAGTTTTAAGTTTTGCAAAATTGCCGGCAGGGGCTAAAAGTTCTATACTCATATCCTATCTTTTCACGCTGAGCGCAAGTCCGTCGCCGATATCCATAACCGTAGTTATAAGCCCGGTATCCGACGTCACCGCCTCAACGTATTCGCATACGTGTTTATAAAGCATTTTCCGCTTTTTGGGAACTTCGCTCTCGCCCGTAAGCCAGCCGAAGAGGAGCACGTCGTCCGCAACAAGCGTTCCGCCTTTTTTTAATAATCTTTTGAGTTCGGGCAGATATTTTATATACTGCGCCTTTGCGCAGTCCATAAATATGAAGTCGTATTCATCCGTCAGCGACGTAAGCGTTTCGCCTGCGTCCGCATTGACTGCACTCACGTTCATATCAACCCCGAAACGTATGAAATTGCTTTCGGCTTCTTTGAAAAACTGTGCGTTTTTCTCTATCGTGGTTATATGCGCCTTCGGACATACGGACAGCATAGCGATAGCCGAAATGCCTACAGCCGTGCCTATTTCGAGAATTTTTTTCGGTTTTAACGCCGCAACAAAGCTTAAAATAAAGCAAAGCGTTTCGTCATCCGCCGTAGGGATACTGCGCCTGAACGCGTCCGAGCGCAACTCTTGCAGTTCGTCGCATATGTCCGGACGGTTGAAGTGCGAAGTTCTGCTTTTTCTCTCACCCTTCGACGTATCGAAATGGGCGTAACCGTACTCTTCCATTTTAAAGCTCTACCACTACGGGCACTATCATAGGCGACTGCCTCGTCTTTTTCATAAGATAATTTCTTAAATTTCTTCTGATATGTTTTTTGAAGTCGTCGATATTGCCCCTCGACAAATCGAAACTGTCGATAGCTTTTAAAATAACTTCCCTTATTTCCCTGTTGTAGTCCCTGTGGAAATCGAACACGAAGCCCCTCGAATTTATCGCAGGCTCGCCGACGACTTCGCCGTTGGAAACGGCTATCGAAACGATGAACAGTCCCTCTTCGGAAAGCTGACGCCTGTCCTCTATTACCATACTCTGATTTTCGTCCTCTATGCCCTCGCCGTCGATAAGGCGCGAGCCTGACTGAACGTTTTCAACGCGCCGAAGCCCGTTTTTCGTCACCTCTATGCGGTTGCCGATTTCGGGTATGAACATCTTGTTTTCGGGCATTCCGAGCTCTTTTGCAAGCAGGACGTGTTTTTTAAGATGCCTGTACTCGCCGTGAACGGGAATGAAATACTGCGGTTTTAAAAGGGTATGCATAATTTTATGCTCTTCACGGCAGGCGTGTCCCGAAACGTGGATATTTTCAAGGCTTTCGTACACCACTTCCGCGCCAAGCCTGTAAAGGTTGTTTATAACCCTGTAAACGAGCTTTTCGTTGCCGGGAATGGGCGATGCGGAAATTATCACCGTGTCGTTTTTGCCGACGGAAATCTGCGGATTGTCGCCGTTAGCCATTCGCGTAAGCGCGCTCATCGGTTCGCCCTGACTTCCCGTAGATATTACGACTATCTCGTTGTCGCGCATATTCTTTATCTTTGAAATATCCACGACCGCGCCTTCGGGAATACGGATCTCGCCTATCTTTTCGGCGGCTTCCAGAACGTTGTGCATACTGCGCCCCGACAGCGCGACCTTTCTCCTGTGTTTTACCGCGATATCTATTATCTGCTGTAATCTGTGAACGTTGGAAGCGAAAGTCGCAACTATCAGGCGTCTGTCCGAATTTTCGCCGAACAGCCTGTCAAGCGTGTTGCCGACGGTCGTTTCGCTCATAGTATAGCCTGCGCGCTCTATATTCGTACTCTCGCCGAGGTACAAAAGAACGCCCGAAGCGCCTATGTCTGATATGGTTTTAAGGTCTATCGGCTCGCCGGCCACGGGGGTTAGGTCGATTTTGAAATCTCCGCTGTGGAAAACCGTGCCGTACGGCGTTTCTATCGCAAGCGCCAAAGAGCCGGCGATAGAGTGGTTGACGTTGACGGGCTGAACCTTGAAACAGCCGAACTGGACTTTTTTATCCGGCGAAAGAGTTATCTCTTTCACGTCGTTAATCCTGTGCTCCCTGAGCTTGTTGTCGACGAGCGCAAGCGTAAGTTTAGTGCCTGCGACGGGAATCTTCATTTCCTTTAAAAGGTAGGGAACACCGCCTATATGGTCCTCGTGCCCGTGCGTTAAAATGAGCGCGCGCACCTTTTTTGCGTTTTCCACAAGGTAGCTCACGTCGGGGACAATAAGATCGAAGCCCGGCGTCTCCTCCGTGGGAAAGATCGCGCCCGCGTCGATAATTATGATATCGTCGCCGCACTCCAACGCCGTCATATTCTTGCCTATCTCGCCTACTCCGCCGAGAAACACCACACGCAGGGGTCTGGGTTTGAGCGACGGCTTTCTTATATGTCTGTTATTGCTCTTTTCGGCGTTTGCCTTTACGGGCAGACGCTTGTTCGGGTTTTTGCTTTGATTTCTTTTATCGGTTCTGTTTGCCGTCTTTACCGGCGGTTTTACTATTTTTCTGTTGATTTTTTTGTTCTGAGTTTTATCGTTCTTATTTTCCAAAATGTTACTTCCTGAATTGATGTTTTGTGATTTGAATGTCTATGCCTGTTTATCTTTAAATTTATATCAGGCGAAACATCGAGGGGTTGATTTTTAGGAAAAATCAACCCCCCTTCCTTTCCTTATCTTTGGTTACTTCTTTCTTACGTCCTTTACAAGACCGTCTTCGATCAGTTCTTCTATGGTTTCGTAAGGATACATTGCCGCGTAATCGCGCTCGGGCACGTCGCGTTTTTCGCCGTCGCGCTTTGCAAGCATTTCGTCTATAAGTCTTATCGCCTTTCTGACGCCGAGAGGGGATTTGACCTTAATCATCATCGGCGTGCCTAAAACCGTCTTATTGTCGGAGACGTCTGCGTGGTGATAAACCGAAGTCTTGTAATCGTTGGGGTCGAGCGCAAGATATATTACAAGCGTCTTTCCCCTTATTTTCATTCTTGCGATAGTCTCTCTGCCCTTATTGAAACGCTCGTTGCTCCAGGCGACGTTCGAGTTTACTTTCTTGTATGAGAGAAGCGCGTGTTTTACTTCGCCGTAATACTGCTTGCAGTCGTCGTCGCTCTGAATTATTCTCGCAATGAAGCTGCGGTTGAACTTCATCATATTTTCGAAATCGACGCCGTTTTCAAGGTCGCTCAGCTCGCCGGGCATAGCTTCGTCGTCAGAGAATTTATCCATATCGATAGCGCTGAGAAGGAAGTCGCCGTCATCATCGCTGTCTTCCGTTTCGATAGTGCTGTCAATAATTCCTATGGGTTTGACAAGGTCGCTCACGGTAACAAGCTCCTCGGCTTCCTCTTCGGCTTCGGCCGTCTGCGCCGCGGCGGTTTCGTTCGACTGCATAATGGCTCCGCCTATGAGCATACCCTTTATTTCGTCTACTCCGCCTTCTACCCTTTCAAGGCGTTCGCTGTCCTCGTTTTCGACTGTTCCGCCCAGAAGCACGGTGAGTTTTTCAATCTCTTCCTGCAACTTGTCGAGACGCGCGTTGGTTTCGACGGAAAGCTCGCCTTCCACCATCTGAGAAATCTTGGAGATCTCCTCGGCTATTCTGTCCATACGCTCGTTCGCAACTACGGGAACGTCGCCTTCGACGTATTGAGCTATCCTCTTGATATCTTCGGAAACCCTGTCGAACTGTTCGTAGAGTTTTATATCCGTTTCTACGGATCTTCCGCCTGCGACGGCAACTCCCGCAACGGCAAGTCCGCCGACGATGGAGTTGATTTTTCTGATATTTTCTTCGACGCTGTCAAGCCTTGCGGTAACGCCCCTTTCTATCTCGGTTGCGACAATCTCGGAAAGCTTGGTGTAGTCCTCTTCGTCCGCCTCGTCCGTCTCCTCGTATTCTTCCGCGTCTCCGTCGACGCTTATAAGCATATCGGTGAGGTTATTGATCTTCTCTTCCACGCTGTCGAAACGCGCCGAAACAATTTCGGAAAGACGCGCGTATTCGCCGTCCTCTTCGGCTTCTGTAAATTCTCCGCTCTCTTCGCCGTCCTCTTCTTCGGAGTAGTCCTCTTCGGCTTCTTCCTCGGTTTCCTCTTCCGCGGTGAGCAGATCGGTAAGCGAATTTATTTTCTCTTCTACGCCGTCGAAGCGCGAGGACAGATTGTTTTCAAGCTGTTCGACAATTTCGGAAAGGCGGATATAGTCCTCTTCCGCAACCTCTTCGCCCTCGTAAACTTCTTCTTCGGCAGTCTCTTCTTCGGCGTCCTCGGAATATTCTTCCGCAATTTCTTCCTCTTCTTCGGGAGTGAGAATATCAGTGAGGCTGTTGAGCTTTTCTTCAACGCTGTCAAGCCTTGCGGTAACGCCCTTTTCTATCTCGGTTGCGACAATCTCCGAAAGCTTTGAGTAATCCGCGTCGTCCGCGTATTCCTCCGTTTCGGCATATTCTTCACCGTCGGAAATTTCCTCTTCGGTCTCTTCGACTACTATGCCGGAAACGAGTTCGTAAATTCTGGCGATGTCCTCGTCAACCTTGTCAAACCTCGGCGATACGCCCTTTTCAAGCTCTTCCGCAACGATTTCGGAAATCGAAACTTCTTCTTCCGCTTCCTCTTCGACCGCATCTTCGGTATATTCTTCTTCGGCGGTCTCTTCCTCTTCGACCTCTTCGGGTTCGAGCATTTCGGAAAGTTTTGCAATACTCTCTTCAAGTTTGTCAAAACGCGCGTCCGTACTCTTTCCTATCTCTTCCGTAACGATAGCGGTAATTCTCGAAATACCGTCCTCGTCCACGACTATATCGTAATTATTGTCCTCCTGCCTTTCGATAAGCCTTTCGCTTATTTCGTTGCAGATAGCCTCGCTGTCCAGAGCAGGCTGAGGCATTGCGCTGACGACGTCTATGACGGCGCCCGTCACCTTGTCCGCAATCTCCTCGGTATCGAACTCGGGCAGATAATTCGAAAGCACCGCCGCCGCCTTTTCCGCAATGGCGTCTTCGTTGACGCCTGCAACGGTAATCTTTTCGCTGATACGTTCCGCCATATCCTCGTAATCGGGAGCGTTAGCCGCGTTGAGATCGAGAATTTCCCTTATCTTGTCCGCGATAACTTCGGCTATGCCGTGGTAATCGAGCTTTTCGGCGATTTCCTTTGAAATGGAAGCGCAGCCTGCGTCGTCCACCAAAATTTCAAAGTCCTCGGGTTTCAGACTGCCGACTTTAAGCGCGATCGCGTCCGCTAAATCTTCCTGATCTATATTAATCTCCGCGTTCGCGGTATTCGAAGCCGTAAACATTCCGCCAAGACGCGAAACGATTTTTTCGACGAGCGCGTCGTCGTCTATTTCAAACGACGCAGGCGCTTCCTCTGTTTCCGCCGTCACGGAAAGCTTTTCGGCAATGCGCTCTGCAAGCGACTCCTCGTCGATATCCACTGCAGACGCCGCCGAAACCGCGCTCTCGCTGTCGGAAACCGTGTTCAGTCTTTCTGCTATTCTTTCGGCGAGAACCTCTTCGTCTATATTGACGGCTCCCTCAGCGTTTACCGTGTTTATCTTTTCGGCAATGCGCTCCGCAAGCTCTTCGCCGTTTAAAGGCTCCTGTTTAACTTCCTGAACGATGCCGTTCATTCTCTCGGCAATCTTCTCGACGAACTCGTCCTCGTTAATAGGCTCCTGCTTTGCTTCCTCGACGATACCGCCCATTCTCTCGGCAATGCGCTCCACAAGCGCGTCGCTGTCAAGCGGTGCAGGCTGCTGCTTTTCAGCCTCGGCTTCCATTACGGCAGACTTGACGTCTATGAGCGAAGCGACCTCTCTTGCAATCTCCTTCGAGTCGACTTCGGCAACGGGCATATCCATATCGGGCAGAACGATCTGCTCAGCCACCTTCGAAGCGATTAGATCGGGTGAAAGCGCCTCTCTGACCGAAAGCATTTCGGCGACCTTTTCGGCAAGCTTGTCGTAATCGATCTCTGCCGGAGGAACGGATACGGGATAGGGCATAACGGGCTGAGGTGCAGGCTGGGGCTGAGCGACAGACGCAGGCTGAACCTTAGCGCTCTCGTAGCCGAACTGCTCGACGCGCATCGAAAGAATTTCGAATTTGTCGGCAAGCATCGAATGTGCGCCCTCGTTCTTTCTTAAAAGTTCCATAACCCTGTTGAGTCTGTCCGAAAGCTCTTCGCTTATGCCGTCGCTCTGGTGACGGGGCAGACTCTTTACGGTATCCGCCGAAACGGCGTCTATTTTGTCGTACAGTATCGCAAATTTTTCATTGAGGGCCTCGTCGTCGCTCCTGTCGGTCGAAGTCGAAAGCGCGTCTACCCTCGCGGACAGATCGACGAGCCTGTCTGAAAGCTCGGTGAGCCTGTCTGCAAGCTCGTAGTATCCCGCTCCGAGCGAATCTTCCGGATGAACGGGCATATCGGTATGGGGAACGGCTTCGTGCAACTCGTTCAGCTTTTCAGCAAGACCGGCGTAAATATTTTCGCTCTGCTTTGCAAGGTATAAAAGCTCCTGCTTCAATGCCGAGTTCTCTTTCTGCAGCTTTTCGAACATTCCGTTGCTGTACTCTAAAATATTCGAAGCGTCCTGACTGTTTTTGTTGCACAGCTCTACCGCCTCGTTGATTTTGGAAATAGCAATCTGGGTCTGTTCGCTCAGTTCCTCCTGCATCGCAACGATGTCCTGCGTTCTCTTGATGAGCACGTCGGCTTTCTTCGGAGCGTTGTTTTCCATTTCGTTTTCGTTGTTATCGTACGACATAAGATACCTCTTCTTTGACTTTTGCGTAAAGATACTGTATTAATCTATATACTAGTCTATTATTTAGTTTACACCATTTTATTTAAAAAGTAAATATAATTATCAATTTATTTTAAGAGATTTACAAAAAATATTGCGTTAATCGGGGGATATCAGGGGGGCAATTTGAATTTTTAAGCAAAAAAGGGGTTATCGTGCAGACTTGGCAAAAATTCCCTCCAAACAGAATTTTACCGAATAAATTGACGGCGCGGGGTTCATAATAATAAAAAATATGAGGTGAACTATGTCAAAAAAGAAAATAATAAAATTGAACGACGAACAGTATTATAAATATATTATGAGCTTAAAAGACGACGCGGCCGCATACAACGCGGACGGCGAAATGTTTATCCCCGACGAAACAGACGACAACTGAATTTGAGATCTATCGGCGCAGTAAACGCCGGTAGATTTTATTTTCCGACGGTAATTACCCCCCCCCCTGAAATTATTAAACATTTTTTGAAAAATTTTACCGTTTGCTGTTGCAATCTGCAAATTTATATAGTATAATAATGTGATTAATAAAATAAGTGAGAAAAAATATGATTCAAGTAAAATTTAAAAACAAAAAACTTACGGTACAGGACGGCACGAGAGTTTTAGACCTTGTAGATAAAAAAGACAAGAAAAACCTCGTCGTCTGTCAGGTCGGCGCTCAGGTAAAAGAGCTGAACTACAAACTTTCGGAAAAGAACAACGGAATGACGATTCAACTCCTTGACCTCAGCAGTGCGGAAGCAAGCCGGGCTTACGAAGCGAGCCTCAGATACATAGTCGCAATGGCGTTTTTCAACGTCTATCCCGACGTGAAAATCAGGTTTTCGTACAACGTTTCGCGTTCGGTTTCGTGCTACGCCCTTCAGAAAAACTTCAATATGTCGAGAGCGGTCGACGCAATCAAAGACGAAGTAAAGAGAATTATCGAAGCAGACCTCCCCATCGAGAGGGTCACGGTAACGGTCGAAGAGGCAGAAAAAATCTATAAGAAATTCAATCTCGGCGACAAGATAGAAATTCTGAAGTACCGCCCCGAAAAGACCGTCCACCTCTACAAGTGCGACAATTACTACAACTATCTGCACAACTATATGGTTCCCTCTACCGGCTGTATCCACAACTATACGATAACACCTTACAGCCCCGGCATAATCATACAGTATCCCCGTCACGAACTCGACGCCAATATCCCCGAATTCGAGGAAGAAGCCACCTACGGCAAGACTTTGCAGAAAGCATATAACTGGGCCGAAAAGGCTAAAATTCAGACCATTCCCGATATCAACCGCAAAGTTGACAACGGCGATATTCTCGAATTTGTGCAGATGTGCGAAGCGCGCCACAACAAACAGCTTTCCGAGCTGGGCGACGTTATCGAAAACGACATAGAGGACATTAGGCTCGTAGCTATCGCAGGTCCGAGTTCGAGCGGAAAGACGACTTTCTGCAACCGCCTGCGCATCGAACTTTTATCGCGCGGTATCAACCCCGTCACCATCTCGATGGACGACTATTATTTCGAAAAGGATATAATCGCCAAAATTCAGAATAAACCTTTGGACGATCTCGACCTCGAACACATAAACTGTCTTGATATCGAACTTTTCAATAAAGACCTGTTCGATCTTATTAACGGCGAAGAAGTCACTCTTCCGCGCTTTAATTTCCAGACGGGTAAGAGAGAAAAGGGAAAGACTATCAAAGTCGACGAAAACGTGCCCATAATTATCGAGGGCATACACGCTCTCAACGAAAAGCTCACCTCGTCTATTCCCAAACACCAGAAATTCAAAATCTATATCGCGCCTCAGGCACAGATGAACATAGACAACCACTCCCCCCTTTCGGTCACAAACGTAAGACTTATAAGGCGCATAGTCAGGGATATGAAATTCAGAAACTGCCCTGCGTCGATGACGATAGATATGTGGCAGTCGGTAAGAAACGGCGAATTCCGCTGGATATATCCGAATCAGGAATCCGCGGACTACGTTTTCAATTCAAGCTTGGGCTACGAGCTGTGCGTTCTCAAAAAACAGGCGCTTCCCGCATTACAGGAAATTTCGGCGAACGATCCGCAGTTTCTGGTTGCGAACAGGCTGATTAAAAACCTCAAATACTTCAGCCTTATCGATGACGAAAGCATTATCCCCTGCAACTCGCTTATCCGCGAATTTATCGGCGGAAGCTGTTTCGACGTATAATTGATAAAAGACAATAAAGGGCGTACCCTGTCGGGTACGCCCTTTATCTTATTTAAAGCAATATGCAGATAACTCCGCCCTTGCCTTCGTTAATAATCCTCGTCATTGCACGGCGCATTTTTGTCTTGGTTTCGTCCTGCATACCGCAGACCTTACCTGCAAGCCCTTCCTTTACCATCCCGCGAAGCGATTTGCCGAAGACGTTGGTTTCCCACATTCCGTCGGGGTTGGTTTCGAAGCCGTTCATCATTCCCTCGACTATACCCTCGGACTGCTTTGCACTGCCCATAATCGGGCTTACTTCGCCCGTTACGTCAACTTTTACGATATGATAGCTCGGCGCGGTGGCTTTGAGCTTGATACCCACGCTTCCGCCCTGCCTTACGACCTGAGGCTTATCGAGACTCATATCCGTATCGTCGGGTTCTACAATGCCGTAGCCGTTGATTTTAGCGCACTCGTAAGCGTCCTTGATTTTGTCGTAACTGCGCTTCGCGTCGGAGGTTGCGCGGACGTAGCGCATAAGCGTGCACTCGTCGCCTATTCTGTCGCCGGCTATCTCCGAGAGCATATCGAAGAAAATTCCGTCTTTGGAATTTACCTTTAACTTTATTTTACCGTCGGCAAGGCTCATATTTACCGAAGGTTCGCCCTGCCAATACCGACAGCCGTCAAGCATACCGTCAAAGGCGGAAACGTCCTTCATTTTGCAGATTTGCGGAGCAACTGCGCGCACCCTTTCCAAAAGCTCGGCAACAGCCGAACAGTCGGGCGATAAATAGCTCATCCATTCGGGAACGTCGATATCGAACGAATTTACGGGGAACTCGAAAAGCGCCGAACGCAGAATATCGTCCGCCTTATCCGCCGTTACGCGTTCGCAGTCGGCGACTATCACGGGCACGGCATATTTTTGCTCGCACTCCGCCTTTTTTTCCTCCGCCGATTTGTCGAGAACAACGACGCAGGGTTTATTTGCGTTTTTAAATAAATTTACCGCGCCCGATACGTCCTCTCCGCGCGTTATAACAACGCCTATAGACGCCTCGTCCGCCTTATTTATAAAAAGCACCTTTTCATTGACGAACGCGTCGGCAACCTTTTCGCCTGCCTCGCCCTGCAAATTGATTTTTATCTCTCCGCCGCACCTTGCCGCAATATCCTCGTAAACGTTTGTATCTACCATATCCGCCTCCGCAAAAAACTATATGTATAACTAATCTATTGCGGAAGTTTTGAAATTAGAACGGAATCTTTAAAATTAATTTCAATAACGAAAGCGCCGCTGTTTGCGACGCTTTTATAACTATATTATAAAACAACTTACCACACTGCGAAAATGTCGGGAATACAAGCAATACAAGGCGACTGCGGATTTTGCGAGGGCGCATACACTGAAGTATGTAACCGAACAAAAACGTAAAGTCAACGAAGTATTGCGAAGTATATGCGACGTTTACTTTGTTGCGAGAACGTCCTTATAAAACCCGTCCATCTCCGCCTTAGTCCTGAAATTTGCAATATACATCACGTTGCCCATTGCTCCGCTCAAAACGTCGGGAACGCGGGCGACGGTCTTAATACTGCCTGCATACCTTTCGGTAATATCTTTTTCGCTGTAAATAAAATTCTTCCCGTCGCGCCTGCCTGCGAACGCGCAGTAATATTTTTCACCGCACTTTAAATCGGAATGACCGTAAGCCATTACGTCCGCCCAGATTTTAAACACGTTGGTGCTGTTGGCGTAGTTCATCATATCGGGAGAGAAACCGCCGCTCGGACGCATATTGACTTCCAAAGCCACGATATCGCCCTTTTTGCCCAAACGCTGGTCTTTTGTAAGACGGAAAAACTCGAAATGCACGAATCTGTTTTTGACCTTGAAAGCTTTCAGCGTTCTTCTGCCCGCGTCCTTAACGTCAGCGAACGGCTCGTTTACGATATAGAAAACACTGTTGTCGTTGTTGTTGACTATATCCATTAAAGAATTCGGCGTAACGTTGCCCGTTTCAAAAACGGGGTTCCCGTCGCCGTCGACGATAGCGTCGTAAGTATTTACTTCGCCCTCTATGTATTCTTCCATAATATACTGTACGGGCAGTTTATGTTTTAAAAACTCTTTTAAAGCGCTTTCGTTGTTGATTCGGTGCGTATCGTTTGCACCGACGCCGTTATCGGGCTTGACTATCACGGGATAGCCGACTTTTTTGACGAAATCGAGACAGCCTTTCAGCCCCTTTACGAGGTGATACCTTGCAACGGGCAAGCCTGCCTTTTCGTAGTACTTTTTCATCTGCGACTTGAATTTGATTTTTCTTATGTCTCTCTGACCGAAACTTGTCTTGACGTTGAATTCCGTCCTCAGCATCGCGTCGCGCTCTAACCAGTATTCGTTATTGCTCTCTATATACTCTATCTTGCCGTATCTGAAAGTAAAGAACGCAACGGCGCGGTAGACCTCGTCGTAGTTCTGAAGATTAGTGACCCAATAGTACTCCGAAAGCGAACTTTTGAGCTCTTCTGAAAGCTGATTGTAAGGGCAGTCGCCTATGCCTAAAACGTTGAAACCGTTGTTTTTCAGCTCTTTGCAGAATTTCCAGTAATTATCGGGAAAATCGGGTGAAATAAAAATAAAATTACGCATTATAACTCCTTTCTCGCAAATCTTACGGCGCTTGTGACGTCGGAAAATTCCGTGAATAATTTCAAACGCTAAACTTCGTCGGGGACGAAGCCCAACGCGTTCATAAAAAACGGGATTTGTCTTTCCCAGCTTGCCTCGGTGTGCGTTCCGTCGGGCACTACTCTTGCGGTCAGATTTACAGATTTTTTAATCAGAATTTCAACCGCCGAACAGAAATTGCCCTTTGCCGTGCCCCTCGAAGCAAATTCTTTCGAGCCGCAGTCCATATAAAGACAGGTGTCTTTTTTGAACGTTCCGCCTTCGAGGAATGAAACGAGATTCGTTCCGAAAGCCCAGAGACTCGGCGAAAGCGCCGCGCCCGAAGAAAAAAATTTATTGTATTTTGAAAGCGCGTACAGTGTCATAAGTCCGCCCATCGAGCTGCCTGCGACAGCGGTGTGCGCTCTGTCCGGAAGGGTCGGATATTTTCCGTCTATCATCGGCTTGAAACTGCCGACGAGCCAGTCCATATATTTTTTGCCCCTGCCCTTTATCTTTTCGCCGTTTTTGAAAGTGAAGTCGACGGGCGAATATTCCGACAGTCTGCTGTTGCCCTCGTGATTGCACTCGACAGAAGCTATTATCAAAGGCGTATTGGTTTTGTCGAGATAATCGCCAAGTCCCCAGCTCTTGCCGTATGTGGCGTCGCTGTCCGAAAAAAGATTGTGACCGTCGAACATATACATCACGGGGAAACGCCTGCCGTTGCCGTAATTTTCGGGAAGATATACGAACGCACGGCGCGTTTTGCCCTTGACGAGAGAAGGAATTTCGATATCGAAGATATCAACCATTCTTTTCCCCTACACGGCTTTCGATGAACTTTAAAATATCGTTCTGCACTTCTTCCTTGCAGAAATCGTTCAAAATTTCGTGGCGCGCATTCTCGTACAGAGTTATGGAAACATCCTTGATTTCCGCCTCGTCGAATTTCTTTTTCGCCTTTTTTACACCCTTACTATAGTCTCCGACGGGATCGTCGGCGCCTGCAACAAAGTAGACGGGCAGATCTTTTGGCACGCTGTCTATGGTCTTGTGCGAGCAAGCCTGCTTTATGACGTTGAACAGAATATTGTACCCGTTGTTGGTGAACGAAAAACCGCAGAGCGGATCCGATTCGTACGCCTCGATATTTGCCCTGTCCTTTGAAAGCCAGAGATTTTCGCCGAGCGCAGGCTTGAATTTTTTATTGTAACTGCCGAAAGCAAGTTTTTTAATGAGCTTGCTTCTGTGACGCCATCCGCAGAAAAGCGCGTTTATCCTGACCGCCAGAAGCGCGGTTTCAAGCGTTAAAACGCTCTTGAAACCCGTGCCCATAATTATGGCTCCGTTAAAATCTTTTCCGTAAAGCGAAATATATTTACGGCAGAAAAACGAACCCATACTGTGACCCATAATAAAATAGGGCTTATCGGGGAACTGTTTTTTTACCGCAAGCTGCAACGCCCTGATATCGTCTATTACGACCTGCACGGAACGATCCTTGTTAAAATAGCCTAAATCGTCCTCGCCTAAAACCGACTTACCGTGACCCAGATGGTCTTCGGCAACCACGAGGTAGCCGTTATCGTTCAGAAATTCGGCGAAAGGAGTGTACCTTTCGGCATATTCGCACATTCCGTGTATTATCTGCACAACGCCCTTGACCTCGCCTTCGGGACGCCATACGCAGGCGTGAATAGTCGTTTTATTGTCGTGAGAGGGATAAAATATTTCGTTCATTGTTTTTCCGCCTTATTGAAAACTTTATCGTATATAATCTTAATATTGTCCGCCGAAATCTCCCTTTCGCCCTTTTCGATACTGCGCACAAGCGCGATAACCTCGTCGTTTACGGGAGTTTTGACCTGAAATTTTTTGCCAATCTTCTTTATTACGCCGTTAATGAAATCGACGTCGCAGCGCTTGCCCGCCGAAAGGTCGGCGTACATACCCGATTTGAGATCCCTATGATTAGACATTGCAAACGGAAGAAGCATACGCGCTACAACAGTTTTGAACTTACCTTTGCACCTGTAAAGCCTTACGAGATCGTGACCCTGCAAAGGCGCGATCTCCACACCGCACTGTTCCGCGACGGTGAACGCCTCGTTTAAAAGTTCGAGCGCAATTCTCTTTGAATACTTGCCCCTTGACACCTGTCCGAAAGTCATACCCGACATAGCCGAAAGCGGAGAAAACGCCGAGTTTATTACAAGTTTAGCCCAGCGCGCCGAAAAAAAGTTTTCTTCGACTATTACCTTTCCGGCACATTCCAGGTATTCTTTTACGGGTTCAATCCAGGTTGTTATCCCGTTCATAGAACCGAGAGAAAAAGTCATCTTTTCTTTTTTGGAAGTCAGCTCGACTTCGCCCAGCCCGACCGTAGTCGCGCCCCAGGCGACGGCGCAGCCGAGACACCGCTTCGCGCCGACCGCGCTTATGACCGAAGGTTCGGGCAATCCGTTCTGCATAGTGACTATCACGCCGTCGGGCGAAAGATAGTCGCGGATATTGACGAGTATTTTAGGGTTTTCCCTCTGCTTCGTCATAAGGAAAATTATATCGTAAATTCCCGACATTTCGTCGGGAGTATAAGCGTTTACGCGTACGGTAAAATCGGCGTGCCCCAAGACCCTCGCGCCGTGCTGTTTCATCGCCTCGACGTGCTCTTTGTTGCGCGTGATTAAATCGATCTGTTTTCCGCTTGCGGCAATATATGCGCCGAGTATCGTGCCCATTGCACCGGCGCCGTAAATTGCAACTCTCACCTGTTTATTCCTCCGTATGCCTCGTCCGCCATAGCCTCGTACGCAAGCTCGCTCGGATGAAGATGGTCTCCGCTGTCATATCCGTCCGCAAATGCGGAGGGATTGTCTTTCGAACGGATTCGCTTATCGAAATCTATACATCCGTCGGCATAGGTATTCAGCCGTATGCGCCTGTTCATATCTTCTTTCAACTGCTCGCGAAAAAGAGCGTATGTACGCCAGCCGTAAATAGGCAGAAGCGTACCTAAAAATACTTTGAGATTATATCTCTTTGCAAATTTAACGTAGTTTTTTATTCCCTCTTCCAACTCGTCCGCGGTCGGCAGATCCGACATAGGACGGAAGGGATTCACGTCCGTACCGACGGGGTGGATAATATCGTTTATGCCCTGCTGGATAATTACGGCTTCGGCTCCGCTCACGGTCGAAATTTCCCTTTCGAAGCGGTTTTCGCCTTTAAGTCCGTAACTTTCGTAAGTTATACATTTATATTCTCGAAGAACCCTCGTTCCGCTCGCCGCCCTGCGCACGACCGCAACGGGTTTGCCCTCGTCTATGTACCTCTTTGCAAGATAGTCGGGCCAGCTCTGCGAAGTTATCGAATCGCCGTAACAGACGACACAGCTCCCCTCGCCGAAAACGTCTATTCCCGTAAGAAAATAATACGTCGAAAGCGTGCGCGTCAAGTCGAGAGGAAGCGTTTCAGCCTCCGTCGTATCGCCGACGGAAAAGAAGCCTTTTGAAAGCGGTCCCGTCACGACCACGCCCGAACGCATAAGCGTAAAATCTTTTAAATATATCGCAACAGCAAGCGTCGCGCCCTGACGGACGCAAAAATCAATTTCGTCCGAAAACAGCTCTTCGCCTGCTTTTACCGTCACGCTCTCCTTGCCCGAAAAGGTAACTTTTTTTAAAGTCCGCAAATCCGACTGTCTGTCTGACTTCGCAACGGATAAAGTTACTTTCGTCAGCGTAATATCTTCCGTTCCGCAGAAGTTGGAAAAATGCAGTCTTACCTTTTCTCCGCCGAACGCACATTTTGCAAGATAGCGCAGCGTAATATTTTTAGCGTAAGTTTCGGGGCGGTGTTCGGCAACCGAAGTCGCGTTCCCCCAAATCGTTACCCATTTACTCATTATTATATTGTAGCACACATTTTTTTATTTTGCAATATCTATGTAAAATAAAAACAGCACTATTAATATATTTTTTAAATATAAATCAAACAGCGGGCTTTCCGCCCGCTGAGTTGCTAAATTTTCATTATTTTTTTCTCCTAATTTGTATTTATTTTTTTAATTCAAGATATGCTCCCCAAAAAGAAAGATCTTTTTCTTCAGTCCATTTTATATTGCATCCTATCTTTGTATCTGTTTCCGAATAATCAAAGAAAAACGAACTCTCCAGCCTGTAAGACTCTGTCTCACAAAAAATTTGCCCAGAATAGTCAGGTGTACCGTTTTCATATACAAGATTACTAACTGTAACTTGAACAAAATCGTCGACATCCTTTATAAAAAAGTATAAAGCAAAAGAAAAAAACTTTTTATCGTTATTCTTTTGATACCTATCTTCTACTACGTTACTTACGTTCGCTTTATCAAACTCATTTTTATCTATCTGCTTCAAAACAAGTTTAATTGTTTTAATTTGTTCGTGTTCTATATTTTTACCGATTTGTGAATCATATCTTTCAATTTTTTGTATTGTTTCATAAGTTCCTTCAGTTAACGGATATTCCCACGAACTTCTATAACAACCAACAGTAAAAATTAAACATATTACTGATATTAACGAATGTAAAATTACCAAAAATTTTTTCATAAAATTTTTCCTCCAACCTTATTATACACCGTCAATATTGTTTTGTCAGCAGAGACGGAAAATTTTAACCAATTCAGGTGCGAATGAAATAATTTTTAAATTCTTCATCCTTTCCCCCTTGATTAAGACAGTCAGACGCGAATACCGTCAGCGTTGAATAAAACCGTTTCGCTGAGATATTCTTTCCACCCGCTGTTGTCAACCCTGTAATAAGCGCGGCCTTTCCAATAGCACTGTACCCCGTTTGTTGAAACCTCTGCCGAAACTCTTTTCCCTTGATCCAAGTTTTTTTGCCGATATCGTTCATAGTTTTATTATAACAAAAATTTTTAATTTTGCAATATCCGTACGCAAATAAAAAGCTAAGCGGGGCGGTTTTTACAAAAAACCGCCCCGCCTTTGAATTTAAAACAATTTATGCTTCCACTTCCGTTTCCCTGCGTTTTTTATCGCCCATTCTGAGACGAAGACCGAAGCCGGAAATTATCGGAGAGATAATAAGCCATACAGCCGCAAGGGTGATGATGACGTAAACTATTATCGAACCGACCGATCTCGGGCCCTGAAAAATCCAGCTTACGAGATTGAAATCGAATATGCCGTAAAGTCCCCAGTTCACCGCGCCTAAAAGCACTAAAACGTAAGAAATGATATTTGCAATTACCATTTTGAACTCCTTTACGTTAATATGCGTAACCTTTCAAAATCTATTCGCTGTAAACGCTTTTTTTAAGTATGCCTATATACGGAAGCGAACGGTAACGTTCGTCGTAGTCGAGTCCGTAGCCTATAACAAATTCGTCGCCGATATCAAAGCAGTTGTAGTCGGGCCGAATGTCGTATTCTCTCCTGCACGCCTTATTTAACAGCGTGACGATAGTTACGGACGACGCACCGCGCTCCGTAATTAGCTGTTTCAAATTAGCAAGAGTAAATCCGCTGTCTATTATATCTTCAACGATAATGACGTCTCTGCCCTTGACGTCCCTGTCCAGATCCTTCTTGATTTTCAGTTTACCCGAAGAAACCGTGCCCGACCCGTAGGACGAAACGACCATAAAGTCAAGCTCGACGGGCGCGGTGAGATGCCTTATGAAATCGGCGTAAAAAATTATACTGCCCTTCAAAATTCCCACGACGAGCGGACGCTTGCCCTGCACTGTTGCGTCAACCGATTCCGCAACCTCTCTCACTCTTTTTTTTAACTGTTTTTCGGTAAAAAGTATTTTTTCACAGTCCTTATGCATAGTCTTATCCTCGTAAAAAACGAAAATTAATTCCCGTTAAAAGAATTAATTTTTCTATTTTTTATCTATTGAATTAATTTGAATATTTAATTTGCAAAATTGTAAAATTGACAAGATACACCAACTTGCTTAAAACGCAAATATCTTTTCGCGCACTATCTTTTTATATAGTTGCCCCTTGCGTCGAAGACGTAGCTTTTATCGCCGAAAAAATTAGTTACTTTTGCATATATAAACTTGACGTCCTTGCCGTGCTTTATAAGAATTTTTCTTGCAATTTCTTCCGTCAGTTCACCGTCGTATACGCCTGCGTAGTAATCGTCGGTAATACCTTTTTTATTGAAAAATTCGATATCGAGCGCACAGTCCATAACTTTTTTAAGTTTCTTTACAAAGTTTTCAAGCCCCTTTTCCGTCATCTGATCCCATACGCCGTCCTCGTTCTCGTAAGCGTCGTCAACGTAGTCCCAGAAGCGCATAGTCTTGTCTTCGCCGTCGATGCGAACGGCAATCGTCTTTTCGGTATCTACCGATTTGACGTAAAGATACAAAGGTTCGGGATACCTTGCGTCGAGAAAGGAAACCGAAACGCGCTTGTCCTGTCTCAGGCTGTCCGCAAGCAGTCTTTTGTAAAGCTGTTCGTTTTGCTGAATAATGTCTGCGTCTAACATCTAAGTCACCTCACTGAAATTTTCGCTTATGATATAAATTGTTTTCTGCGTGTTTTCGTCTGTCTTGACCGCGTCTGAAATTTCCACTCCGCATACCGCAAGCACGCAACTTCCGTCGGCAATCAAGGGAATTCTGTCGCGCAGGTAAAGGGGAATTTTTTCGTCGGTAAAATAATCGCCGAGGCTCTTCTCTCCGCCCTTGAATTTTTTAAATCTGTCGCCTTTACGGCGGAAACGCACTACCGCGTTTTTGCCGATTGCAAAAGCGTCGGCTTTGAGATACTTTCCGCTGTCCGGCTTTTGTTCGGTTATAACGAGCTTTACTCCGCCTATCTCTTCGGCTCGGTACGTTTCAAACGGGATACTGACGGGAAGGCAAATATTTTCTTCCGTCAGTACTATCTTACCACCTTCGGCATACGCGGTCAACCCTAAAAACTCAAATTTTTTACCTTTTTCAGCCGAACTCAGTTCAAAAAGCCGTTTTAAATGTTCCTGCGTGTAATCTTTTTTCTTGAAACGTTTTATCGCCTGCAGAGCGGCGCGCTTGAAAATCACGCTTTCGCAGGCTCTGATCGTAACTCCGAATTTATTAAAATTCAAAATTTTGCGCTTTTCTATCTGTTCTTTGAAATATTCTTCGTCCTCCGACGCAAGGCGCGAAAGCGAATAAATATTCTTCACTGCGCCCGAAACGGCTTTTTCAAGTTCCGGCAAAACATTGAGGCGGATCTTATTGCGAGTATAGTTTTCCGTAAAATTAGTTTCATCGTCAACGTACGGAACGCCGTTTGACAAAACGTATTCGTCTATCTGTGCGCGCGTGCAGGAGACAAGCGGATGAATGATTTTTCCGCTGTCGCAAATTCCCGAAAGCCCCGAAACGGAAGAGCCTCTTGCAAGATTGAATAAAACCGTCTCCGCATTGTCGTTCATATGATGAGCGGTAGCAACAAATTCGGCTCCGCCGTTCAACACGGCTTCATAACACTGTCTGCGCCATATGCGCGCGCGCTCCTCCGTCTTCGCCTCCTTACTGTTCCACTCGAAAAACGTCAGTGGAATGTTGCGTTCGGCACAGTACTTTTTAACAAAATCGCTGTCGGCTTTCGATTCTTTACCCCGTATTTTATGATCGCAGTTGAGAGCTGAAAGCACAATGCCGTGCTCGCGCATATGCGTGTATATGAAATTGAGAAGCGCCATCGAATCGCGTCCGCCCGATACCGCTACGCAAATGCGGCGGTTTGCATATACGCTTAAATCTATCATACCTGAATTATAACATAAAAGTAATGTGCTTGCAAGAAAAATTATTTATTAAACGGCAGAAAAACAGTTGACAAAAAAGTTATAATTTAATAAAATGATAAAGCCTTTTGTAAAGGCAGTTATCGCGGGGTGGAGCAGCCAGGTAGCTCGTCGGGCTCATAACCCGAAGGTCGCGAGGTTCGAATCCCGCCCCCGCAACCAAATTTTCGGGATTTCGGCTCCGCCGCTTATCCCCCTTTCCTCAAAATGGATAGATGCAAGCAAGGCAAGGAGCACGTGGCTTTGTTGCCGGGAGTGTACAAAGACGTACACAACCAAAACAAAACGCAAGTGCGACGGAGAAGTTGCGCCGCATATATACGTTTTGAATATGGCGACGTAGCTTAGTTGGTCTATAGCGGCCGGTTCATACCCGGCAGGTCGGCGGTTCGAATCCACCCGTCGCTACCACAACAACAACGCAGATTTGCGTTTATATATTATAAGGCCCGTTGGTCAAGAGGTTAAGACATCACCCTTTCACGGTGGTATCGTGGGTTCGATTCCCGCACGGGTCACCAAAACGAAGCAATTCGAACTTTTTTCGGGTTGCTTCTTCTTTTTGTTCTTTTTCGGGGTCGAGCGGCTCGTTCGTGGTTTTCATTACTATCAAGAACCGTTCGCCGTCGAAAATCACTTCGCGGATAAACACGTCGAACAGCCGTTTCATATTTTCGAGGCTTTCCGCTTTGTCGGCACATTTTACTATTTCCGTATAGTTTTTCAAGAACGACACGACCCGCGCTTCTTTTAACGGAAGTATCGTTTTTGCTTGCTCGTCCGCTATTTGCGCTTCCAATGCCTGTTGCGTGTTGCTTAATTCAACCATCTTTGATTGCGTGTGTTGATTGAATATTCCTTGACAAATCGCATTTGTAATGTTGGCAAGCTGTTTATCTATTTCGGCTTTTTGCCGGTTGAGTATTTTTAGTTCCGCTGATTCTTCTATATCGGCGTTGTGAATTTCCACCGCCTTTCGGGCAACTTTGAGAATAAAGTTATCGTCTTGCAATGCCCGAATAATGGCGTTGTATACGGCTTTTTCAATCACTTCTTTTCTTATAGCTTTGGACGCGCAGTTTTGCGCGTTCTTTTTCTTTGCGGCACATTTATAATAGGTATAAATTTCGTCCGTCTTGCTCGTTCCACTGTCTCCGACCATAAGCTCGCCGCACTCGGCACATATCAGTTTTCCGCTTAAAATGAATTTTTCCGCGGCTTTCGATCGTGCCGCTTTATGTACGTTTTCGGTTAATTTTTCTTGCGCCCTGTAAAATGTTTGCTCGTCTACAATCGGCTCAATCATATTTTCGTAGACTTCGCCGCCGTATGCGCACTTGCCGATATATTTTTGGTTATGCAACATTTCGGATACTCGTCCGAAAGAAAATACGTTCCCTCTATGCGAACGAATACCGCTTATTTTCAGCCACTCGACCAATTCCTTGATAGTCGTACCGCCAACATAATCGGAAAACAGCTTACGAACGATAGCTGCTTCGCTTTCTACGATTTTATATTTCTTGTCCACAATGCAATATCCGAATATAGGCTGTATCCCTGCGGCATTGCCTTTCAGACAGCTCTCACGCATACCGCGCTTGACCTTTTGCGAAAGCTCGGCGGAATAGAATTCCGCCATGCCTTCGATCATCGCTTCAAGTATAATACCTTCGGGCGTATCGGTTATTTGTTCACAAGCGGACAAAACTTTTACGCCGTTCTTTTTAAGCGTCGCTTTGTTGATTGCACTGTCGTATCGGTTACGTGCAAACCTGTCGAGCTTGTAAACTATAACGAACTCGAACGATTTATCCGCGCTGTCTTTCAGCATTTGTTGAAATTGCTCACGCTTGTCTGTTTTGCCCGACACGGCACGGTCGATATAGTTTTGAATAACCGTATAGCCGTTTCTTTCCGCAAACTCGTTGCATACGCGCAACTGTCCCTCTATGCTTTGCTCGGTCTGCTTTTCGCAACTATACCGCGCATAAATCACCGTTTTCTTTGTCATGTGGTTTCTCCTTATCTTGTATCTGTTCGGGATTATCCTTGAAATACCTTACGATTACTTTTGCAAATTCTGTAATAAAATCATCGGTATATGAAATCCCATTTGTCTTTATTATGTCTGTCCCGATAGCACCCATTATGCTGTTTTCGGGAAGTTGTTCGCCGAGAATGTATTTCGGCTGCGCCTGATTGTTTTGTCGTTTCAATTCTCCTTATTTTGATGCTACGACATACTATGTTCTCTTTGTCGAACGGCTACAATGTTCTCTCGCCATATGATTACAATGTTCTCTCATCATTTATAGCGTTCGTCCTCCTTTTTAAATATTTTTTGAATATAGCCCGACTCAACTGTTCGTTTCGTCGGGCTATTATAAATTGTTTTTATTTCTTTTTCATTTGTTCCAATTCGCTCTCGAAGAAATCGTCATACCCGTCTTTGAGCTTTGCAAAGTTCGTATCGTGCCTTGCTAGCAATTCTTCATAACCCGCTTGAATAAGCTCGACTTTGGTATAACCGTATTCTTTCAAAAACTCGTTGATTTTCTCCAAAAGCTCACGCGGAATCATCGTCTGAAAATTGCCGCTGGTAGCTTTTCTCTTTTCCTTGTTCTTTTCCTCATACTTGCGGTTAGCAAGCCGACGGGGAGTGTTTTCCTTGCGTGTTACCATATCATCACCTCGTAAAACAAATATCGTATATATACGATACCATATTATTTGCGGTTTGTCAATAGATTACACCCAAATTCCTTTCGGTTTTTTGAAAACGTCGTACTCGTCATCTTTACAGCGCTTAAACCGCTCTGCCTGTTCGGGAGTGGTGTATTTGAGTAGCGACGTGCTTTCACCGCGCTTCGCGCCGTACCGCTTGGATACCGATTGGTAAAAGCTCTCTTGCAAAACGGAGTAAGACATTTTTTCGCCGCGCTGTTTCCAAAACTCGGAGTGGCACAAAAGCGGTCTGCTTATAAACCGTCTTGTTTTATAAATCGGATTACCGTCGGCGTCGCGCATTTGCAATTTGTTTCCGTTTTCGCTTTTTTTGTCACTCATAGCCTTTACTTTCCATTTATCCGTTATGGGCAGATAGTACAAGAAAAGATTTCGCCTGCTCGGCTCGTTTACGGTCAATGCGCAGATAATGTTCTTATCTGTTTGCATAAAACCTACGTATTGTACGGCAAAGTCATAGCAATACCGAAAGTACGTTTCTATTTCTTCCTCATCGGGAAAGTCCTGCCAAAACTCGCGGTTGCCACCGAATTGCAAGCATTCCAAAACTTTGTTCTTTCCGCGTGAATGAAACTGTGTGTTTAACCTTTCGATCGTTCGGGCAATTTCGGTTTGAAATATGCCGCTCTTTCGTTTCAGCCAATGCACCGAATATTCCGCTTGCGCTTCTACAATATAATTGTCCTGTGCGGGCAAATCTTGTTGCCTGAACGTAAGAACGGAAATAGTGGCGTGTTTATCTCGTGGATAAAACAAAGCGTAGTCGTGATTACTGTAATAGCCTATATTTTTTCACCTCCTTTATAGATTTGAAGAAAAACAAAATCGGCTCTCTATCCGAAAGCCGACCTTAATTCGTTTGTTCAACGAATATTTCCCTCTTATACTTATAAGCCACGAGAACGTCCGAAATATTACATCACAAACAAAATTTTTTGAAAAAAATTTTTACAGAGGCTTTTTGCCGCCGTAATACTTGTAAAACTCTTTCAGTCGTCTGTTCCGCTTCTCCGCAAGATAAGGGTACAACCTTTGAGCTAGACATTCTTCAACGGAAAGGTTCAATCTCTTTGCGATCTTTTCAACGGCGGTATAAACGCCGTCAACGGCTTTGTGACTGTCTGTTAATCTGTTTGCTTCACGGCGTTTTACTTCCATACATAACCGAACATACACGCCTTGTATAATAAGTGGCTGTTCCACATAATAATCTTTAAAATGCCGTTGTTCGTTATGCGGCGCATTTGAAAGATATTTTTCTATATCCGCATTGATTTTATCTTCGTCAAAGAGATAGTAGCGAAGTATGCAGCGGCACAATTCCCCGATACTGTAATACCAATTTATAAACGGAAGCAAATCGCCAAATATGCCTCTTATGACAAACTCTATTTCCACATCAAGGAAATCGGGCAGTTCGTAATCCCTCATAAAAATTTGCCATAACTTCCATACAATATCGTCCGGAGTATTGTCCTTACTCAAATCGTAAGCGTCTAACTTACGACGTGCCCGACGAAAAGTAGACGATACCGCGCCTTGCGTTATGCCGAGTTGTTCCGCTATGTCCTTTTGGTGTATTCCTTCGTCCACGGAAAGACAATATACTTTGCGTTCTTGCGGCGTCAGCGTGCTTAACGCCCTAACTCTATCCAATCGTTCTTGCGAAAGCGTGGTAAACGGAATATCTTTGTCGATCCACTTTTGTTGTTCGTGCGACGATAGCCTTTCCTCGTTCTTTGGGAACGGTTCGTTATGGCGATAAACCTTGTGCCAATTATTGTACTCAAACCTATCCAGCTCGCGCAACGCCGCCCACTCGTTTTCGGTAACTTCTATTTCGATATACCGCTTGTCCCAGATATGAAAGTTCGCTTTATCCTCGTCGTTACACGGATAGTAATACAAAAACTTGCCTTCGGTTTTGGCAGGTTTTTTCTTTTTATTCAAATGATATGCCAATTTATCCATGTACTCATTATACCATAATATTGTTGACAAATACAGTCACAATAGGGAAAAATCTTAATTATTTTTATGGCTATGGAATACCAGATATGACATCCCAAAATGGTAGCATTTATCAATGCCTAAGCAGGTTAAGGAAAATGCCACAAAGCGGTATTTTCGAGCCGCTCGCTTCGCTAGCTCGGAACAAGCGGGAAACCCGCTTTGAATTGGATTGATATTTGCTTCTGTTTATGATATAATGTAATTTAACAAATTATACAGGAGAATTTTATATGGACAACTTATGGATCCTCACGGAAGAACGCCCCAAAAACTCAGTGGTAAAAACCATTATTGAAGAGTATTGTAACACAAATAATATAGGTTGGACCTGTGAAGAAATTAAAATTAAACCCAAGGTGAAAGACGGGCTGTTTATTTTCGAATACTTGGTTGAAGGATTAGCTGTTGATAACATCGGAGAAATTAATATAAAAATAGTCAGCGGTTATTCTAGCTTTATGGATTATATGCTTATAAAACAATTGGCAGCACCCGATAACCATTCACTTGAAAATATTGTGTTTCTTTTGGAAGAAACAAAAACAAGTGATGCGGAATCTCGTAATACTGGAATTGGGCAACGCGCAACGAAATTTGCTTATGCAAATCATTACTGTCCCGATATCCCAAAATATATGCTTTATAATGAAGAGACTACTCCTGACACAAATAGAGCACCAACACAAACTAATATTTTTGGAACAAATATGCTACTTGCACAAGATATCAAATTCCTCGGGAAGACAATGGACATATTTAAGGCATTTACTACTATCGAGGAACTGATAACTTATAAGTCAAAAATGAGGCTCCCCAATAAAACCAATGTTCCTATACTTATTAACAAGGTTGGTTCTGATAAAATTACAGTTTCTGGTCGCTTATCTAAGCCGAAAGAGAAAGGTAATATTGCTCACGACCCTAATATAGGAACTTTAACGTGTATAGCTAGCACATTAAGAAAGCTTGGTTGGGACAAAGAAATAGTAATAACAGAACACGGAGTTTCACAAGCATATGTGTCAAAAAACAAAGATAATAAATTCATCCGGATCTGTAAGCTTTTGAACATTAAGTTAGATGGTATTACTATTCCTACGGGTGTAGATTTACCCGAATATTATTGGCAGTATGCTATGTCATCAGAAAAAGTAGCCTCAATACTCTTGCACCTCGCATGTCAGTACGCAGGAATAAACGGAATTTATGAAAACCATGCCGGCTGTGAAAGGAGCTACTTTAAAGAGGCTAATGGAAGTCTAACAACATTACATAAGAAAGATAACGGCGGGGTGGATAATTTGCTTTTGCCCGATGTAGTCTTAAAGAATGATATAACAAAAGAAATCTACTTAATAGAGGGTAAAATGTACGGCAAATTAAAAGAGGGATTATCTGATATCGAGGGTTATGATGCAATCGAAAATGAACATATAAAACCAAGTTATCCGGGTTATACCATTACAAGATGGATAACGCTTTTTGGTGGTGAAGGGACTAAAATTCCACACGAAAAAGTATTGATTTATTTAACCCAAAACGGGAATTTGTTTATTAACGATAATGCTCCGCAAGCAATAAAAGATGCTTTTAGGCAAATAGGGTTCTGTTAATTTTTTCTAAATATAAGTATATACTGATGAATTTGATTAGCAACAAACTCAAACGGATACCCGTAAGGAAATAGCTTAACAGTTTGATCAGCCCAGATCTTTAATCCTCGATAATAAAGCGAAGGAATCTCATTAAGCGTAGTTACTATATCGGAATGGAGCATATGTAGCTCTTTCTTCTTGGGTTGCATATCTTTACAGAATATTATCAAATATCCCTTTTTCTTTAAATATGGCAATGATTTCTCTACAATATTCTTCAATTTATTTAGGAATTTAGAATACGGAATATTACCCAAATCAAATTTTGAATCAGTAAATGGTGATGCGCAATTACCATAAACAGCCATGTCTGCGCCCGTTTTAGGCTTTGACATCATGTTTGAATATGGCGGGTCTATAAGCAAAAGACCCGCTTTTTCATTACAAAGTAAATTATTGATCGTATTTCGATTTGATAATAATTGGTCGCTATCGCCAATAATACAAGGACTAATAGGTAAATTTAATTTCTTGGCAGCTTCTTTATAAGCATCAACATAAATTGGATTTAATTCAATACCTGCTCCACGCCTATTACATAAACTAGCGCCCAAAAGAGAGCCTCCAACGCCCATAAAATAATCAAATACTATCTCGTTTTCTTTGGTGAAGAACTCAATAATATTCCTCATTAGCTGGGGCGGCTTAGGTGTAGGGTGTATCTTCCTTACATCATAAGCGTAACTATCTGCCCCTTTTGTCGAATAATGAGTATTAATAACTGAGCAAATGTACTTGGGCCAATCTGCTCCCGCTAAATCGTTGATGGTATTGTCTAAACTATATCTACGCCCATTTTGAGTCTCTATCGTTCTCGATGTGTTCCCAATAATACGAGCGGTTGCTAAATTACTTTTAACCCATGCAGGCAAAGAAGCTTTCTCAATATCGGATAGTTTCTCTATTGCGGGCAATCCATTTCGATATTCGTCACTCATGGTAATTCCTCTAATAGTTGGTTATTAGCACTTCAAGCGTCTCGGCAGTTTTGTTTTTAAATTGATAATTGCAGTTGGAATAATTACTGTCAATGATATGTGTGTTATACTTTTTAGCCCAGTTCTGCAATATTTTATTCTCCATCCCTTTATGCAAAATCATGTTGGATAATGCAAACCGTATTCCTCGGTTATTTGCCGCATCAAGATATTCATACAAGGCATTTTCCTCTGGTTCTTGCCAGTCATGGAACCCTCTATTACCGTCATTATACGAACCGTTAGTGATTAGATATGGCGGATCGCAGTATATAAAATCTCCAATGCCTAATTCTTCTATTGAAATTTGTCTAAAATCTCTTGTGAAAAATTCCAAATTCTTTTTCTTCATTTCTTCCATAAAAAGAATTAAATTTTTTCTCATCACATCTGAAAATTGGCTTCGATTTCTTCCAAAAGGATTATTGTATTCCAAATCACTATTAAATCTGAATTGATAGTTAAAAGAATAGCATGATAGTGTAAATAAATCTATAGGATTTCTATTGGCATTATAAAAAGCCCTAAACGCCTTGTATCCAGTTTCATTTTCTTTTGTTAAACCATATTCAGCAATTTTTTCATCGATCCTTTTGAGTATAAGCTCAATATCCGCATAGCATAATGTTCTTACCATTTCTACAATAATGTAGTTTAAATCATTACATATGGTTTTATTGGCTTGAACGTTCACTGCTAAATTAAATCCACCAGCAAAAAGGTCAACAAACGTATCTATTTCCTTGGGGAATAATGGCATTATTTGCGGCAATAGTTTGTATTTCCCCCCTATGTAGTTCAAAGGACTTTTAATAAAACGTTTCTTGTCTATATTGTCTGTTGACTTTTGTATTTTAGGAATTACAGCAGTGCGAGCATATACTCTTTCTAATTGTTTTTTTGCGTAAAAAATATATTCATTATGCGGTTTATTGGTTTGTCCAAGTTTTCCTTTATATCTTGCGTATGGAACATCATATTTTTTTACACTATCAGCAACACAATATTTAGATAGTATTTCAATGATCTCATTTGCGTTTAATAAACCATCGTCACTATAACTAATAATGATATGTCTAAAATCTGCATTTTTTATAAGATCATCAAATGTTTCCTTTACTTTTGATCTAATGCAATAATTTGACTTCTCATTCCCATAGGGTCTTACGCCGGTAACACCAGTTAATGTGGGATTATCGTATTTTGCAATAGTTTCAAGCACATGATAGTTAGGAAGATATTGTCTATCATTATAAGGTGGATCAATGTAAAGAATATCACCGCTAATTTTTTTAATTAATTCATTCGCATCTTCATTATAGCAAATATTTCTTCTACCATTATCGCTAACTGCAAGCTTATATAATTCAAAACGCTTAAATGCACGCTTGTCCCATTGTTTCAAATATGCTCCGAAAGTTCCAGTTATATTTGAAATAAAAGGGATTCCCTCAATTAAACAAGCTAAAAGATATTTATATTCATAGCTATCTATCCATTTATTATTTTTCCATGTTTCTATTGTCATTCTAATAAAATCAATTCGCTGAGCATTATTCTCCGTCATATACATGCGCCCCGCTTGCCCTTTTGGAGAATACGCTTCTGCAACGAATTCATTCATTAGTCCCTGTTGTATTTCCGAAGATTCTAAATACTCAACAGGATCATTAATACCATGTCTTTTTAATGTAACGAAATCGGGCACAGCATTGTTCTCTATCGTGGACGATGTCAGCAGATATGAAAAATAAAGAATATCGTTGCTGATTATCTGATAATATGGTTTAAAATATCTTGACACCGAACCAGTGCCAGAAAAGATGTCGCAAAATATTTCATTAATACCATCACAGTTTTCATCAATCACCTGCTTGATATTATCGAGTAGGTTAGTCTTGTTGCCTATAAATCTCATATTTCACATCCTATAACATCCATACTCTTAGTATATATTAAATTTGATTGGGTGTCAAGAAAAATACTAGCTGGATATTAACTTTTTCGTTAAATACTAAAAAACACTATAAAATCCTTGACAAAATGCGTGATATGTTATATAATGTTATAAAAGTTATAAATATTATAAGGGGTTCAGTATGGAATTTTCAGAAAAGGTACGTGCAATAAGGGAGCACTTGGAGCTCACACAAGAGGAATTAGCAACAAATCTTGGAGTTGCATTTGCTACTGTTAATCGGTGGGAACAAGGCTTAACTACACCACAACCAAGTGCAGTAAAAAAAGTCGATGAATTTTGCAATATTAACAATATATCATTTGAAGAAAAACAATCAACGGGTTTAGAGTTAATAACCGCAACACAAATTGAAAATTGGTTTGCAAACAATCCAAGACGCGCGCAAGAGATTTTCCCGGATTTAATTAAGAGATTAATAAAGGAAAGCACAACTATTCCTTGTGAAATAAGATTTCCACACGGCGATAAAATCAATTCCGATGGATTTGATGGCTTTTTAAAAATTTCAGGGGTTGTTTCTTCATATATACCGGACGGAGAAAGCGTTTGGGAACTCGGAGCCACAGTCAAAACTCCCGCACAAAAAGTAATCGACGATTATAAAAAACGGGAAGCACAAACCAGCGCAGAACAGAAGAAAAAATCCACTTTTATTTTAGTAACCCCCGTATCATTTAGTTCTAATTCATCTGAAAAAATTAAAAAAACGATTAAGACAGATTCTTGGAAAGAAGTAAAAGTATATACAGCCATTGAGATATGCGATTGGTTGTCAAACTGTCTAGCAACATCAGTTTGGATGTATAAAAACATCTGTGGACAAGATTTATTATTGGACACCCTTGTATCGGCGCATAATAAATTACGGAATTCTACTACCCCTCGGCTCTCCTCTAAAATATTTATTGCATCAAGAGAAAAAGAAACAAAAGATTTGTTAGAAAGTCTTAAAAATAAAAAGGTTATAAAAGTTGCCGGCCCCTCTTTTTACGAATCCTACGGATTTGTTATAGCTGCAATGTCTGAAAGTAATTTAGAAGAAAATAATTTACAAACTGTGATATGCAACGATTATTGGTCCTTGCAAAAAATAAACACATTAACTAGCAATAAGATACTAATATTAAATGACACCATTTCCAACTACAATTTTTCAGATACAAAAAACATTATTGTTTTAATTTATGGTAAAGATACGAGTGATAATAGAATCGATATTCAGCTTAGCCATAGGGCGCAGTCGATACTAAACGAAGTTTTAAGTGATGACATGAAGGTGCCAACGCAAACGCTTGAAAGATTACGCCATTACGCAAAGAACAATGTATTTCTAATCGCTCGTGAACTTGAAAATGAGACTTCACATTTAACCAATCCTTGGCGAAACAGGGATGATTTATTAACGCTCGTCCCCATATTAATGTTAGGAAAAATTAATGTGAAGAATGAATCCGATAAAGAAATCTTAAATTCCTTTCTAGTTGATGGAGAAACTGCCGATCAGTACTTGGCGAGAATAAAAAAATGGGAAAAAATTGATAATAGCCCCATTTTAATCTATGGCGACTATATTAAAGTTAGTTTGAAAGAAGAATTATGGAGTTCTATTGCTCAATGCATTACAGAACAAACCATCTCCGTCCTTTTTGCGGATATTAAATCCATATTTTCAAAACCGAACCCAAAATATGATCTACCTAGAGAACAGCAATTTGCACACCAGATTTACAACAAGGTTTGGCAATACAACAAATACATTGTAGAAGGACTTTTGGATTCTTGCATTTTACTATCTGTTTACAATAATAAACAAACTGAAATCGACTCTTTATTGGGCGAAATACTAAGAATGACACCAACAAAAGAAATGATGTTAACTATTTCAGACTATATGAAACTAATCGCCGAATGTTCTCCTGAAAAATATCTTTCTTATGTTGAACAAGAAACTAAAAATCCTGATAGCGTCTTATGGGAATTATTTGCAAACACCAATGCGGATTGGGTTTTGGGTGGCGGATATGACTACTGCAATTTGTTATGGTCATTAGAGACGCTGTGCAAACTCGATGAATATAAAATCAGAGCATGTTCAGTTCTTTTATGCTTAGCAAAAAAAACATTTTCATATAAAATATCCAATACTCCCCAAGAAACTTTAGAGAGTTTATTATGGTTGCATAATACGAGGAGTGCTTTAAGCATAGAGGAAAAGGTATCATTTATTGAGCAAACCATTTCAAAATACGGTAGAACCTTTATGCCAGATGCGATTAAAATAATCTTTAAGAGTTCTGGTTTCCTATCTGATTCGTCGCTGAAATGGAGAGATCCCGAATTAAAGGACGAGGTTCTAACCTATCCTGCAATTTATCAAGCTATCGATAGAGTGGTTGAAGCTATACTAAATAAAATAGATTGCGCTGATATAGACATCATTAAGCAATTAGTTGATCATTATTTATTTATGACGCGAACTACCTTCGAGAAAATTGCAGACTTCATCATTCGCTCATATTCCCCAAATACAGATGAAGCTACGTCTTTATATGATTATTTGCTGGCTAAAAGATATAACGCCATTAAGTATCATAAAGAAAGTTCTCCCAAATTTATTGAAATAATCAATCCGATCATTATACAGTTGAAGCCCACAGAAGAACTTACCGCTTCACTGGTTTTTTTCAAACACTTTGGATATAATGATTGTCCTATTCCAGAAACTATTGACGATGATTATGAAAAAGAGGAACGCTTAGCAAGGAAATATCAGCACGAGTTATTTGACAAACTACTAAACACTTATGAGCATCACATAGTATTAGAAAAAATAATTAGCGTTATGCCTAATAATGGGTTAGATGGCTGCTTTTTATTTGAGTCTGAATTAAGCGCTGGAGATAAAAATGTTGTGATATTAGAATTACTGAAAGCCAAAAAGTACAGTACGTTATCTAGTTTTATTGCGCGTTATACAGAAGAAGAGAAAAACAGTTTTATAAATGAGCTTGATGACGAGACGTTATTAGAAGTTATACCTTTTATCCGGAACAGCTATTTTGTCCCCGAAAGAATCTTGAAAAGTGAAGACCTAACTAAATTATTTTACAGACATAGGCATATAAATGAACTAAGCAACGAAACAGAAATATATTTGATTAAAAAGTACAATCCAATAGCATACTTCCAGTGGATATTGTATCACCTTAAGGAAGAAGATTGGGATATGCAAGAAATAATATCTGTTATGTGTAATATTAGTAATGATAATATTGTGGCATCCGACTACTACTATTTGGAAGAAGTTTTGCTTAAATTGGATAAGAATTACTATAACGACGATATCGTTCGTTTAGAATTTATGCTATTCCCAATTATTGATAGACAGGGTCTACCAAATGGATTGAGGAGATATTTTACAGAAAACCCCCAAGAATATTTTGCTGTAATTGAATTCTCAAAAGAAGATGCTATTCCTATGAGAACGAAGTATGAGCTAATGAGCAACATGAGATTCCCCAATGACTTCACCGTACAACAGATTACGCCATTTATTAACAGTTTCATACATTTTTCCTCAGGTGATATTGATAAAGATAAGGCGATTCGCCATCACCTTGGTGAAATCATTGCTCGCTCTTTCGGGCATACCGAAAAGGATTATTTGCCTTATGCATTAAAAGAACTCTTGGAAACTATTGACGATCCAGAAGTTAATCGTGGCGTTTATATTGGTTATGAGAATCTCCGTGGCGTGCGCATCGTAACAGACGGTAGCCCTGAAATTGAGCAAGCATTAATATTAGAAGCTGAAGCCAAGCAATGTGAAATATCGTTCCCTTCCGCAGCTTATGTACTGCGAATGTTAGCGAATTCACGTAGACATGAAGCAGCAAGAGATGAGGAAGATAAATTAATTACTGACGGAATATTATAATTCACAAACCAGAAGACGACGAACTTCTCATTGCGGAAAACTAAATAACCCCGTCACAGTAACAATATCTCCAATGGTTCATTTTTAACAGTTCGCATTGATTACGTTTATGTTCACCAGGCGAGGGGTATACGAACACCCCGAAGAAGAAACCGAATTTTCGGTTTCTTTTTCTTTTGCAATTTTTTCCTCGTCGCTCTCGCTCCCGTCGGGGTAATCGGGGAATATCAAGTTCAATAAAAGTTCCTCTTTCTGCCCGCCTTTTAGGTGGAATAGCACTTTCATTTTATCGTCGTAAAGCACAATTCGGTAAATAAAGATATTGATTAACTCCTTGCGGTGCTGTGTCTTGGAATAATCGAGTGTGCGGAAATGTAACAGCCATTTGCGAATGTCCGAATAGCTGTATTTCATTTGCATTGCCTTTTCCATTGCAACGGTGTCCGCAAGCTCTTTGTTTTCGTTCTCTAACCGCTCCACTTGCGACAGTATAATATCCGTTGCCTTGCCGTGCATAAGGGCTTGCATAAGGTTGTCAATAGCCTTTTTGTTGTCCTCGATTATATTTTCAAGCCGCGTTATCTCACTGTCGTTCCGTGCCGCTTGAATAAGCGTGTGGGTTTCTGCGGCAACCATATCTATAAATTCGTCCGTTAAAACGCCGTACTTGTTCCGTTCCGTGCCGTCGCCCGTAATGGCGGTTATAATTTCGTCTTCGATAAACTGCTTGCGTACTGTCCTTTTGTCGCAAGTCCGCTTTGTAACGCCTACACACTTGTAATAGTTGTGTAGCGTTTTGTTTTTGCTCATTGCGCTCACGCCCGTCATTTTATTGCCGCACTTGCCGCATATCAATTTTTCCGATAATATGTACTCGACCTTTGCTTTGCCCCGTGCGGGCGCGGTGGCATATAACGCAAGTTTTTGTTGCGCTTGCCCGAATAACTCGTCGTCGATTATGCGCGGCATACCGCCGTCAATTTCGTTGCCTTGATAGATATACTTGCCCAAATAGCGGCGGTTGCTCAAAATGCGCTGAAAGCTGTTTTTGTTGAACTCGCCGCCTTTGGTGGTCTTAACGCCCCGCCCGTTCAGATAGCGGATAAGCTCGGCGTAATTGCTCCCCGCGACAAACATTTCAAAAACCGTCTTGACGACGGGCGCAAGCTCCTCGTCCAGCACAAATCTCTTTTCGCTGTTTACTTTGTAGCCCAACGGAATAACGCCGCCGAAATACTTGCATTTTGCCGCCGACATAGCAATGCCGCGTTTAACCTTTTGCGACAGCTCCGCCGAATAATATTCCGCCATACTTTCAAGTACGCCCTCAATGAGTATTCCGCTCGCGTCGTCCGTGATATTCTCTTTTGCCGATAACACGCGAACGCCGTTTTTCTTTAACTTGGCTTTGTATGTCGCGCTGTCGTATCTATTACGCGCAAAACGGTCTAATTGATAGACAAGCACATATTGAAAGCCTTTGCGCTTACTGTCCTCAATCATTTGCAGAAATTCGGGGCGCTTGTCCGTCGTTCCCGTTAAAGCTCGGTCTATGTACTCGTACGTAATGCGCAATTCGCTCCGCTGTGCAAATGCGTGGCACTCGGCAAGTTGCCCCTCAATGCTTTGCTCGTTCTGTGCGTGTGAGCTGAAACGGGCGTAAATAACTGCGTTTTTCATTGCGTGTTGCTCCTTTGCGCTGTCTGCGTGTGTGCGGACTGCGGCTTAAAAATTTTGTGTTCGCTTTGGTGCTTACCGTCTTAACCGGCAAAAAATGCCGTCGCAGACAAATTGTCAAGGGTTTGCGCCGTAGGCGACGACGGTTTTATGCCTAACGGGAGATAAATCGTCGCCCTTTACAATTTGTCAAGGCGGCGTATTCCGTCCCCAGACGGTAAGCACAAGCGAATAACAAATCTATGTTTTTACTTGACAAAACTAATCTGATTAGATAAAATATAATTAGAATTAGTTTATAATATACCATAAGGAGCAAACAATGTCAAGAATAGGATTAACCAAAGACATAATTTTGCAATCGGCTATGGAAATAGTTGATAAGATAGGCGCAGAAAATTTAACTCTAAAAGTATTGGCAGATAAATTGGGAGTACGTTCACCCTCTCTATATAACCATTTTAACAGTTTATCTGATTTGCATACTGCGCTTATGCTTTACGGTTGGAAACAACTTGAATATAGAGTAATGCAAGCAGCAATCGGCAAATCAAAAGACGACGCTATTAAATCTATGTGTGCCGCATATTTGAATTTTACATTGGAACATTTAGGGCTGTTCAACATTATGCAATCTTATAACCAGCATATATCGCAAGAAACAATAGCGGCTACAAGCGGCTTAATAGAAACTATACGGCAAGTGTTATCCGCCTATAATTTAAGTGAAAAATACGAAGTTCATACTATACGAGTATTCCGCAGTTTTTTACAAGGTTATGTTTATTTAGTTCAGCACGATAGTTTTGGTAATTCTGTGTCAATAAGAGACAGTTTTAATGTCGGTGTTGGCATACTTCTTAAAGGACTTAAAGAAAATGAAAATATTAAACTTGGGAAATAGAGTTGTAAATCAATATTTGGTCGAATTAAACGACGGATTTTTGTTAATCGACACGGGATATTCAAACGGATATAAACGTTTTATTAAAAATCTATCTAAACACCGTATTCAAAAGGAACAAATAAAATATGTATTTATTACACACGCCCACGACGACCATATAGGCTTTTTAGCCGAACTGTTAAATAATTTTCCGCACATAACTTTAATAACTAATTTGTTAAGTAAAAATAGGTTTTCAGAGGGGCACAATCGCTTTGTAGGCGGGTGTACTACTCTGCGGGCATACTTGTTTTGTAAATTTATGCGCTTAATGGGGAAAGGCGAACACACCTTTCCGATTGTGAATTTACAAAGTCATAAAACTATTGATTGTGAAAATATTGATAATTTACGCACTTACGGAATAAACGCCGAAATAGTTTTTTTACAAGGTCATACGGACGACCAAATGGGTTTATTGTTTGACGACGGAACTTTATTTTGCGGCGATGCGGCGATGAACGGTTTTCCGAGCAAACATAAAATCATTATTTTTGTTGAAAATCTTGACGATTATAAACACACTTGGGACAAGTTAATCGACAATGAAAAGATAAAAGCAATCTACCCCGCGCACGGTAAACCTTTTGATATTGCTCTCTTGAAAAAGAACAGGCGCTATCTCGAAAGAATAAAGTTGCGAATACTTAAACGATAAACGACAAGGAGCAAAAATGAAAAATATCGCTATACAAAACTATT
>Ga0137307_100079_pt1 | contig 146235 bp, 132 predicted proteins | sample NAcewD2O_March_2_FD_97180 | JGI IMG/M metagenome (GOLD analysis project Ga0137307, IMG submission 97180) | Mouse cecal microbial communities from Vienna, Austria - N-Acetylglucosamine amended D2O_March | ecosystem: Host-associated > Mammals > Digestive system > Large intestine > Cecum | place... | reverse complement strand
GGGAAATGCAAATGAACAGACATCCCTGAAGCCATTAGAAAAGAAAGTCCTTGGAGATTTCGGATGTCAGAAATTCATTTATTGCAGTGATGCCGGACTGGGTTCTGAATCCATCCGGGAATACAACCACATGGGAGAACGGGCTTATATCGTAACCCAATCCATCAAAAAGCTGAAAAAAGAAGAAAAAGAATGGGCGTTAAGTCCGCAGGGCTTTAAGAGAGTATCGGATGACGCTCCTGTCGATATCACAAAGCTTTCTGAGAATGACAAAGGGCTTTATTACAAGGACGAACCCTATACTACAAAGAAACTACACCAGCGCCTGATCATTACGTATTCCCCGAAATATGCACTTTATCAGAAATCTATCCGTGACAAACAAGTAGAGCGGGCACAAAAGATGCTGGATTCAGGGAAATCCAAAAAGAATCGGAAAAATCCCAATGACCCGGCCCGGTTTATTGGAAAAATAGCAGTTACAGAAGAAGGAGAAGCTGCTGATATCCAACATTATCTGGATGAGGGGAAGATTTCTGACGAGGCTCAGTACGACGGACTCTATGCAGTATGCACAGACCTTTTGGATGATGATGTCAGTGACATCCTGAAAGTCAGTGAGGGCAGATGGCAGATAGAGGAATGTTTCCGGATCATGAAAACGGATTTTTCTGCAAGACCTGTTTATTTACAAGATGAAAACCGGATCAAAGCACATTTCCTGATTTGTTTTCTCGCATTAACACTCTATCGTTTTCTGGAGAAAAAACTGGATTATAAGTACACCTGCGAAGAATTATTAGATACGCTAAAAGCAATGAATTTCGCCGAAATACAAGAACAGGGATTTATCCCACTATACAGACGAGAGCTTATCACGGATGATCTCCATGAAGTCTGTGGTTTCCGAACAGATTATCAATTCATAACCAAAAGCAGCATGAGAACCATTCAGAAAAAAAGTAAAGGGAAAGAATAAATTACTATACTTCGTGACAACAGCAAAAATCGCTGTAACCCAGAAAACACAAGGGATACAGCGATTTTTTAATCTACTAACTGTCAAAGACAGGATTTTCACATAAACAGCGGAACCCGTCAACAGTTTCCATCTGCCAAAAAGCGCTCTGTTTTGCATATTGGTATGATTGATACTGTCCGTACGGGGCGGTCTGAGCCTGAGAATCATGGTATGGACAACATTCACTACATATTAAAAGCGGAGAAGAAATCCCTCTCCGCCTGGTGTTTCCGCTTACTGCTGATGGACCGCAATTGTGATCAAATCCGCCAGATCGCTCTCATTTGCTGAATAGACGCGGTTATTGCCATCCTCCGTGTAGGTGATATTTAACGTAACCGTCTCCTTCTCATAGACTGCGGCCTGCTCTATGCTTTCTTTGACCGCCTCATTAAATACTGTCATATACCCGCTCTCATCTACCACAGCTTCTCCCTGAAGCTTCTGAGCCAGTATCTCATTTACCGAATCCAGAAGCCCCACCGGTGTCACCTCCACATCCACCGTATAATTGCCGTTATCGTCCTTTACTGCTTCTTTTACCGTATACTCTATCTTCTTAAATCCGTCCTCGATCAAATCGACAAATTCCTGAAGCTCCTCCTCTGTCGGGGTAAGTCCGAGTACCGTCACCATATCCTCTATGTCCTGCCTGTTCTGTGCTTCGATCTCCTCTTTCACAGATTCCTCGCTCTCGCCTATATCCTCTGCATATGCCGTGTATTCTCCCCGAAGCTGGGCATCCAGTAATCCCTGCACATACCCGGAAGCGTCAAGATCCTCCGCCCCGCATGCCGCAGACAGCAGCATCACACCGGCCAAAACGGCCGCCAATATTTTCTTCATAGCCTGTCCCTCCTTAATTGAACATAATCTGCGCCGGCTTTCATGTCAAGTTCTAAAAAAAACTACTGTCTTTTGTTATATTCATCCAAATATCTCAACACGTACTCCACATCCGACGGACAGTCCAGATAATCGCTTCCATACTTCTGTCTGGTCTCTCCGCCCTTCCCGGTAATCAGGAGAAGAGTCTTTCCCTCCGCCGATTCAATTGCAGCCTTAATTGCATCTCCCCGGTCCTCGATCATCTCATAGGGGCACCCTTCAGCCTCTACGTACTGTGCAATATCTCTGGAAATATCCTCCACCGGCTCATATCCCGGATCCTCCGCCGCAAGATACACCTTCTTTGCATACTGCCCTGCCACGGTTCCCAGATCTCTTCTCCTCGTCAGCGCCTTCTTTCCCGGACAGCCGAAAACAGCCGTGATTCCGTAGTCCGGATACTCCTCTCTCATAGAGGAAAACAGCTTCTCAAAGCTCAGCTTATTATGGGCGTAGTCCACAATTGCAAGAATCTTCTTATCCTCACTTGCGTAGAGCTCCATCCTTCCATTGGAACGTGCCCTTAAAAGCCCCGAATGGATATATTCCTTCGGAATGCCCAGCTTCACTGCCGCCACGATTACGCCTAGTGCATTCTCCACATTAAAGAGCCCCGGCATTGTAAGCATAAATTCCTCATCAAACTCTGTACATCTCACCTTAAATCTGGTGTTCTGCCCATCCTTATGTATCTCATAAGCATAGAAGTCCGCCTTCTCATCCTGTGTACTGAATGTGATGACTTCCTCTGCGGCCTCTGCAGCCCCAAGGATCCGGTCAATATAATCCGCATCCAGATTGACCGCGGCCGTCTTTGTCTGGGCAAACATCCGCATCTTCGATGTGAAATAATCCTCAAAGTCCACATGCTCGATCGGACTGATGTGATCCTCTAAAATATTAAAAAAAACCGCCACATCAAACATCATACCATCTACCCTGTTGTATTTCAATGCCTGCGAAGAAATCTCCATCTGCACATACTCCATCCCGCAGTCCAGCGCATTGCGGAAATGCCTCTGCAGCTCCACCGCCTCCGGCGTGGTGATATGAGACTCCACCTTTGACTTGCCGTCATATATATCAATAGATGAAATCACAGCGCTGTCTATTTTGTTCTGTGCCTTCAGATAATCATCCACAATTGCCTTCATATAGTACACCGATGTGGATTTTCCTTTCGTGCCTCCTACACCGGTAACCTTCAAATCTTCCCATGGATTATTATAGAAAAAATTCGCAAGCACCGGCATTGCCTCCCGGATATCCTTCACCACAAGATACGGCACCTCTTCTTCCAGCTCATACTTCTTTCCGCTGACATAGCAGACTGCCCCCTGCTCCACAGAATTACGCAGATATACCGGCTTAAATGCCGCACCCTTACAGATAAACATCGTATCCGCTTCCACTTCCCTGGAATCATAGGTAAGAAGACGGATCACCGTCCCCTCCTTTCCATACAGCTCACATTCCGCCAGCATGCCCCGGCTTTTTAAAAGCTCCGCAAATTCTCCAATCGTATAATATCTCATCTCAGCCATCTTACGCTCTCCCTTATCCTTCTCAATTCCAGTTTCGCATTATGCCGCAATTTATTCCTTATATTCCGCATCCGAACGAAGGATGGATTCCTTCACCAGCACATCCATTGCATCCAAACAGATAGACGGTACATCATGTTTGCCCTTAAATACAGATAATTCTGTACATGCAAGTATAATTACATCGCAGCCTTTCCTCATAAACTCACTGACCACCCGGTCGAACTTCCGCCTGTCTCCTGGTTTTCCTGCCTTAACGTCATCATAGATCAGAGACATCACATCCCTCTGGCGCTCCTCAGATGGCTTCACCGGCGTTACTCCCGCCTTCCGGCAGGCCTTGTGGTAAATCTTGGAGTTAATCGTTCCGTCTGTCGCCATGATGCCCACACGCTTCACGTTCTCAAAATCCCGTACTGCATAAGCCACGCTTTCCTGTATCATATGGATAACCGGAATCTTTACCGCCTTCTGTATCTGGCCATAAAAATAATGGGAGGTATTACAGGTAACCGCAATATTGGACACTCCCAGTGATTCCAGTGTTCTTGCGTCATTACACAGCATATTGATCAAGTGCTCGCCGCTGCCGGTCATGATCGCTTCTGTACGGTCCGGCATAGCGGCATGGCTTAAGATCACCATATCAATGTGCTCCTGGTCGCAGGAGGCGGCCGTATGGGCAATCACATTTTCGTAGTAATAGCTGGTTGCCTCCGGACCCATCCCGCCGATAACCCCCAGAGACTTCCTCTTTCTCTTCTGTTCCATAGAATCCCCTTATTTGTAATACATATCGAAATATTTGTACTGTTTCAAATGCGTTTTTACCATGCGCAGGAAACGGTTCGGCTTCAGGTCTCCCCTCTTAAACACCGGATTCACCACCCTGCCCTCAGAGACCAGCCTTTTCATCTTCGCCACATACTCCGGATTCTTCACATGCTTATAGGCAACACCCTTTGGAACCGTCATCCAGAGATGCTCCTCCTTTGCCTCCTCGTAAGGCAGCGCCCGGTTGTAGATATAATCCTCCACAAAATACTTCGCCACATTAAAGCCTGAGCCCGTCACATAGTAATTACTGCGTCCCTGTCTGGTGTTGATCTCAAAAAACCGATAGGTATTATCCCTGCTGTCATACTTAATGTCAAAATTTGAAAAGCCCACATAATGAAGATCCTCCAGCAGATTCTTCACGCGCACCATCAGCTCTTTGTTTGGCTCTGTAATGATTACCGCATGGTTTCCAAGTCCGTGGGGAGTATGCTCTTCTAAAAGAACATGTCCCAGACACATCATCTTTACCCTGCCGTTCCGGTCGGAATAGGAGGTCAGCACACGCATGTATTCATCGTTGCCCGGAATCATATCCTGAATGATCAGATCATCATCGTATCCTGCGTCGTAAATCTCAGTAATTACCTTCTCCAGCTCTTTCCTGTCCTGAATCTTATAGATCTTATTCTGCGTCTCAAAGGGATGCTCCCAGTAGGCAATGCTGTTGGACGGCTTTAAAATCACCGGATAAGGGAATTCACAGGCAAAGTTAAGACCCATCTCCCGCTTATATACAATTGTCTTCGGATAGTCCACCCCGTGCTTTTCGCACAGCTCATAGAACCGTTCCTTCTGCTGCAGGCTGTCCATCAGATCAAAATCAATATACGGTGCAATGACATTTGTTGGAAGCTCTGCCTTATGCCTGCTGGCAAGCGCCACATAGCTGTCCCCGCAGCCGATCAGCAGAATCTTCTTATCCGCATGCTCCCCTGCAAACTTCGTGATCCGGTTCAGGAAATAATCATCCTGATCGATAGCAGGATTCCCTTCATATACCGTCAGCTCACTGTTATAGCTCGGCCCTGTCTGATACTTTCCAAATACATAGGACTTCACCTGATATTGCTCATAAAATGCCCGCGCCACACTGTAAGTATTGATATCTCCGCCAAGCAGCACAGGAATAAATTCTCTCTCTCTAAATTCCATAATGATCCAAATACTCCTTTATTGTACAATTTCCTTCCTATTGTATCATATCTTTTTAAGAAAAAAAGTAGTTTCCGGATTTTTTAGACAGATTCTTTGAATCCTTCTCCCACCACCTCATTCGACTCCATAATAATGGTAAAAGCCTTCGGATCGATTTCATGTACCATTTTCTTGATCGCATACATCTGCTTGTTATTGCAGGCACACATCACCACGTCCTTCTTTCTGCCGGAATAGCTTCCCCGTCCCTGAAGGATGGTAGAGCCGCGGCCCGAATACTCATCGATCCGTGCCGCCATCTTCTCCCCCTGTTCTGTCACGATCAAGGTCATCTTGCCCTCATAAATCCCATACATAATCCGGTCCATAACGATTGCCATCAGATAAGTCACGATAATGCCATAGATAAATCCGTCGATTTCCCGGAACACCAGCAGGCTTCCCATAACGATTGTCACCATATCCAGCGCAAAGGTAAGCGAACCCAGACTAAAATGTGGATAAATCTTCTTTATAGACATCGTAATAAAATCCTGGCCTCCGGTGGATGAGCTCCGCATAAAGACCATGGCAAAGCCGGTTCCGCAGAGCACTCCCATACAGAGCGCCGCCAGAAGCCTGTCCCCTTCATACACCGGAAACAGCGGAGCGGCATAATCCGTCAGAAGAGACGTAATAAGAACCGACTTCAGGGATTTTAAGAAAAACATCTTCCCAAGAAATTTATAACAAAAAACCGCCACCGGGATATTTAAAAGAATCGTCCCGATACCCACCGGAAGCCCGGTAAGGTGGTACAGGATAATGGCAATTCCCGAAAAGCCCGCTACCGGGAAATCCGCATACAGCGCAAAATTATACACCCCGGCGGCAATCAGCATCCCCGCCGCCAGATCCACCAGCACATCCACCGCAAATTCTTTGAACCCATAGCCTTTCATAATCCATCCTCCTCAAAAACAAAACAGCCGCAAACTATAAAATTATAATTCGCAGCTGCTCTTTCTGTTATTCATTATATTTCCTGAATTTTGCTTTGTCAATGCTTCTTCTGTTACAAATAATTCATATCCAGCTTCTTGTTGGTGATAAACAGGATATCTACATCCTCTTCATCTCCGGCGCCGTGGGTCATGACTGTCCCCTCGTCAAACCACACATAATCTCCCGGCTTGAAATTACCCTCGCTGGTCACCAGCGTTCCCCTCAGCACATAAATCCCATGTCCGCAGTGGTGCGTATGAGACGGGATCATGCACCCCTTCGGATACCGGATCATCTCGATCATCATCCCAGTCTCCGGCTCTGTAGTCAATTCCTTCTGATACAGAACCTTCCCCGTTCTCGAATTTACATGGGGATAATTCTCTATCTGCTCCAGCCCTTCTCTTCTATGTATTATAACCTTTTTACTGCTCATCCAGCGTCCTTTCCCAATCTGCTTTCCGGCGTCACCACAGCAGATTCTCATTGTCCATATTTTTCTCTTCTCTTTCCCGTACAGCACGATCCGCCTGATTTTCCCAGTCCATTTCCTGTGTTCCGGCCATATTTAAATTTTCGGTATCCTCCTGGTTATACGTAGTGATATCGTACCGTATTTTATAGATGTCGCCCCGGCTTACCGCATATTCCAGAAGTTTTCCAGCCTTATCATATACAAATGTCCCTGTCCGGCAGATGGGCGCTCCCTCCTGCAGTCCCAGATGAAATGCATCATACTCATTCGCTCTCTGTGCGGTAATACATCTCCTCGCCTTAAACGGCACATACCCATGTCCTGCCAGCGTATTATGGAGAGATCGTTCTGCATAATCATATTCCAGAAGCTCGGGACACAGCCCATAGTCGATATAAGAATCCGCAAGGGTCCACAATTTCCCATTGATATACCGCAGCCTCTCCAGATGGAATACCATACTGCCCTCCGGAATCCCAAGGATTTCTGCAACCGCAGGACTTACGATCTCCGCTTTCTGGGTAAGGACCTTGCTGCTGGTATAATCTCCCCGCAGTCTGACCTGATTGTAAAATGCAATGCGGGAAGAAGCGGCCTTCTTATTGCCCTGCTGTTTCTTCGTCCCGATAAAAAAGGCTCCCTTCCCCGCAAATCTCATAATGCAGCCTTCTTCCTCCAGTATCTCAAGCGCCCGCCTGACCGTGGGTCTGCTTACATTATATATATCGCATAGTTCCCGTTCTCCGGGCAGCGGAGAATAATAAGGCTTATTCTCATAATCTGCCAAAATATCTTCTTTTAACTGCATGTAAAGGAGCCGCTTTTTCTTTATAGCCATACTGCTTCCTGCCTTCCCTGATTTCCACTCATGCAATTAGTATAAACATAATCTGGCTTTATTTCAAATAATTTTTTAACAATCCTTAAAATCTGATCACTACCCTGAACTTATCTCCCTTCACTGCAGATTCAAATGCTTTCTGATAATCCTCCAGCTCATACACCTCTGAAATAAAAGGCTTCATATCCACGATTTTCTCTGATATCATCCTTGCAGCTTTTACAAAATCAACCGTATTGGAATTTGCCGTTCCAAGCAGCTTTGCCCCGCTCTTATGCAGCCAGTCCGGGCTGATAGTGATCGGAGTGTCCGGATAGAACGAGCTGTATAATACCAGCCGCCCGTTATTTGACACTACCTTGACCGCATCCTCTGCCACCTTTGAAATCGGCGTTGTGTCAAATACCACCTGAGCCTTCAGCCCTCCGGTAATCTCCTTTACGCGTTCCTCCAGATTCTCTTTTGCCGGGTTTACCGCATGAGATGCGCCAAGCTTCAGGGCAAGCGCTGTCCGTTCCTCGTTGGTGTCAGATACGATAACCGATGCGCCTCTTCGTACTGAAAGCATCACATGCAGAAGCCCCATAATTCCGCAGCCGATCACCACGACCGTATCGCCAAATTCAATCTGGCCGGTTTCCACACTGTGGAGCACGCAGGACAACGGCTCTGTAATGGCGGCTTCCTCCGGCGTTACATTGCCGATATGAAACAGGTTCGCCGGATCAACCAGGAGGTGCGAGCTGAGCCCTCCCATCCCCTTTTCCGGCAGTCCTTCCAGATGCCTGCTGTGATTAAAATGCTCGCAATTCTGCTCATTTCCGCTCTTACAACGATAGCAGTTCCTACAGGGAAGAGTTACTCCTGCAACTACCATATCCCCGACTGCCCACTGCCTGCGGTCCACATCCTTTCCCATGGCGATAATTCTTCCCGACATCTCATGGCCGCCGATAAATGGAAACTCCACTTTCTTTACTCCTGTATATACCCTCTGCTCCCACGTACAGATCGCGCTGGCATCCACCTTTATCAGAATTTTGTCACCGCTTACCTCTGGTATTGGATATTCGCGGATTTCTAACTGCCGCTCTCCGGTAAATACCAAAGATTTTGCCATTTCACTCATTTAACCCTACCTCCATATCAGCACATTCCTATTCTTCTATCCAAGGAATCCGATCACGCCGCCGGCTAAGCCGATCAGAATCAGGATTCCCATAACTGTTGTCGCTTTCATCTTTCGATTCTTCAATAGATAAAGCGTTAACATCGTTATTCCCAGCGGAAGAATGCCTTTGAATAATGCGTCAAACACGGTCTCCTGCACATTCATTTCCAGCGCACCGAATTTAATTACCGCCGCACAGTTCACTGTCACAAACTGGCTTGATAAGGCTCCCAGTACGATCGCGCCCATTGCCGAAGCCCCTGTTATCAGCATCTGAAGCTGATTGCCGCCAAGAATTTTTTCAATTCCGTCTTTACCTAATTCGTATCCCTTCATCCAGCAGATATATGCCACAGGAAACATAATTCCAAACATCAAAAGGGCATATACCAACGGCCCCATCAGGTTCCCCTGGGAGCCGAGGCTGATACCGAATGCAAGCAGGATCGGTGTCAGCGTTCCCTGCCACAAGGTATCGCCGATTCCTGCAAAGGGTCCCATCAAGCCTGTTTTTACGCCGTTGATCGCTTCATCCGTGATCGGCGCTCCGTTTGCCCGCTCTTCTTCCATTGCCAGCACAATTCCCGGAATAACGCCCCCGATATGCGGTTCTGTGTTAAAAAACTGCATATGCCTCTTTATACAGGCCTTGTACTCCTCCGGCTCGTCTCCATACAGCTTCTTGATCACATGCTTATAGGAATGGACCAGTCCCGTTGCCTCCAGACGCTCATAATTATAATTTGCATGCGAGAAAAAGGTCCATCTCCAAAATGCTTTTACCACATCTTTTTTACTTAATCTTTTTTCCTCTGCCATCCTAAAAATCCTCCTCATCATCGTCGATCATTGCCTGCGGGACTCCTCCTGCGGCCGCCGGCTGTACATTGTTATTATTCAATAAAACGGTGTAGAAGTATCCGATCACGCCGCCGAGCACAGCAACAGCAATCACCGGCAGTCCAAGATACTGTACCAGAATAAATCCTACCATATAGAATAACAGGGTTCCCGGTCTTGAAATCGCTCGGAGGTTCATCGCAATACCAAGCGCCGGCAGCAATCCACCGATTACCTGTAGTACCGTCAAAGGCTTTCCTGTAAGCTGTTCAATCAATCCCTGCACAGCCGTTGATCCATAATAAGCAGCAATTGCCGCCGGTATGACGCAGAGACAGAACATCAATATCTGCGGCGGGACCACATGATAGAAGCAGATCTTTTCAATATTTCCCTCATCGGCCGCCTTATCTGCCATATGTACAAAGGTTACATCCAGCGTCATGTGCGCTACCCAGATCATTGTTCCCAGAAGTCCCAATGGAAGCGCGATCGTCACTGCCGTAGCAGGGTCTACGCCTGCCGCCATAGCCCATGCAGTGCCAACCGTTCCTGCAAGGCCCGGATCCTGCGGCGCCGTTCCTCCGGCTGAAATAAACGCTACATACGGAAGATTGATCGCCGCACCGATGATGCAGCCCTGCACCGGATCTCCCAGAATAAATCCTACCAGCGTACCTGCTACCAACGGCTTATAAACAACCGAAATACTGCCAAGTAACGACAGCCACGGTGTTCCAATATTACCAAGGTAATATACAACACCTATCAAAATTGCCTGAAATAATGTAATATGCATTATCGTTCTCCTCTCTCTTCCACTCTATTTCCGTACTTTCTCATTCTCCATCCTCAGTTACAGCATTTTAGAAATGTCTGTTGCATTATCCTCAGCAATGATCCTGACACTGATTTTTGAACCGGCGCCGGCCAGCTCCCTAAGCATTGTTTTCTCTTCCTCCGAAGCTGAAATATTCCGGAAAAATTTCTTTCTTGTTCCGCTGACTCCCATACCTCCGATATTAATTTCATCAAATACAATTCCCGCTTTCATCAGGCGGTGCAGCGTCTCTGGATATTTCACCAAAATGATGCAGTGATCCCCCGCAAAGCCTTTTTGGAGACGCGGTACGGCCCGCTCGACTGTAAATGCGGCAATTTTCACATTCGCTGGTACACAGGTTTTCAAAACACTTTTCATGAAAGGATCACCTGCAACCCCGTCATCAATAATCATGATTTTATTTGCACTTGTGTAATTCAGCCACGATGTCATCACCTGTCCGTGAATTAACCGGTCATCAATCCGTACCAATACAATGCCTTCCATCTTCATGGATAATTCCTCCTTTCTACTCATCCAATATTTTGCCAGCAAACTATAACCAGTGGTTATATTAATAATACCACCGGCAATAAAAAAGTCAACATGTTTCCTTACTTTAACTATCTTTTTGTGAAAAATATATTAAATTTATTCTCTTTTTTTGTACGCTTTTTACAAATTTTGACTGTTTTTTTAGATTTCTTCTTTTAAAAATGTTTTTTTACAAAAAACAAAACGCTCAATCCTGCTTTTTCTATTGACACATTGATTACCAGTGGTTATAATTTTACCATCAAACACTTTATAATTTACGGAGGTAGAACTATGTTAGTTACCATGAAATCCATCTTGGAAGATGCAAAGAAAAGGCACTATGCCATAGGTGCTTTTAATGTACCGAATCTGGAATCCGTTCAGGCCGTTATTTCTGCCGCTGAGGAATTACAGGTCCCGGTCATTCTTCAACATGCGGAAGTACACGAGAACCTCATCTCCCTGGCAGAGATCGGTCCCATTATGCTGGATTACGCAAGGCGTGCTTCGGTACCGGTGTGCGTACACTTAGACCATGGCGCTTCCTTCGACCTATGCATTAAGGCAGTCCGCCTTGGATTTACTTCTATTATGTACGATGCATCTGCCAAGAGCTATGAGGAGAATTTTAAAGAAACAAAAGAAATTGTTAAAATCGCCCACGCGGCCGGCGTTTCTGTAGAAGCGGAGCTTGGACACATTTTCACCTCTGCTCTCGGCGGCGGTGAAGGACGGGGCGCCACAGGCGCTGAGGATTACGCCTCTCTGGATGACTGCTACACAGACCCCGCCACAGCCAGAAAATTTGTGAAAGGAACCGGTGTGGATGCTCTGGCAATCTCATTCGGCACGACCCACGGCGTCTACCTGACAGAGCCTAAGCTGGATCTGGACCGCATCACCCAGATCCGGAATGAAATAGACATCCCATTCGTTATGCACGGCGGTTCCGGTGTTTCTGACGAAGACTTCAAGACGGCCATCCGCAATGGGATCACCAAAATCAACTACTACACCTACGGCTCCATGGCCGGCGGAAATGCCGTCAGAGCTTTGATCGCAGAGGCCGGTGACGAAAAAGTATTCTACCATGATATTGCCGCCAAAGCGAAAGAAGCCATCAAAGCCGATGTGAAAGCGGCAATGACTGTATTTGCCAGCTCTATCCTATAGCATCGCTTTCCTTACATAGGAAATGCCCTCCTATAGACGACAAACATACCGCCTGCATAACTGACTGATCAGATATGCAGGCGGTATGCTCTTATGGACTATTTTCATATAGCGCTTTCTTCAATATACGGCTTTCTGCCGCCTTTTTAAATCTCGTCTTCCTCACCCTCTTCCATCATCTCCTGATACATGTCATGGAGAAGAACCGGCGGCTTAGACGCCGTTTCCAGAACCGCCTCATATGTCTCCTCCGCGCTCATCACCTCGCGCATCGTCACCGCCTGAACCACCATCGGCATATTGACTCCGGCAAATGCCTTAAACTTCTTTTTCTGAAGGCATTTGAAGATGGTGTTGGAAGGCGTCCCCCCAAGAATATCTACGAACGCTATTACTCCGTCTCCCTCATCCAGCTTGTCAAGCGCCTTCTCTACCTTCTCTCCAAATTCCTCCAGTCCGTCTCCATGATGCAGCCCGATCGTCTCAACCTGTTCCTGTTTTCCAAGGATCAGTTCCACGGCGCTCAGAAGCCCGGCGGCAAAATCCCCATGTGCGGCAATTAAAATCCCAACCATCAATCTTCCTCCTTGCACGGTCTTATTATTTGATGGTTTCATTATACTATACCGCCCAATACATTACAAGTGGTAATATTACCACTTGTAATGTATTTACAAATTAACAACGAACACGCTAAAAATTCTCTGGTTTTCCGAGCAATATACAGTGATATATTCGTAATGTTCTGCTCATTTATTTCATATCCAGTCATTCATATACCGGCTAAATTCCAAACGCTCCCTTCAATTTGTCCGTCATTTCCGGCAGGGAAATCAGATTCTTAAGTCCGATCGCTTTCCCTGTACTATTTAGATGGAAAAAAGCGTCCCCGCTTTATGGCATCCTCTCCATATTTTTTACGGATCTCGTCCAGCGCCCGGTCAAGCTTCCTCTGCTTATCCGCATCCGGCATACGATTTTTCCCCTGCGCTTCCTTCCCGGCAGATGTTTTGGATGTCTGTTTCCATCCGCCGGTTTCTGGCATCGGAATATCAAAGATACTAAGCTGCTCCGGCTCATCCTCCCTTACCAGCTTAGAGCTCCGGATCCCAAGAAGCCTTACCGGCCTCCCATCCCACAATTCCCGGAACAAAGAAACTGCTTCCCTGTAGATTTCCATATCGCTGTTTGAGGGTCTTTTTATCTGTCTCTGGTGGGATGTCACTTCAAAATTATAGTATTTAATCTCAACGCTCAGCATATTTGCCTTCTGTCCAGCTTTTCTAAGCCTTCCGGCCACACTTTCTGCAAGCCTTAGAAGAACCTCTCCCGCCTCCTCCTCTGTCGTAACATCCTTTGACAGAGTTGTGGAATTGCCGATTCCCTTCGCCGCGGATTTCTCTGTTACAACACAGGAATCCCCCTTTCCATTGGCAGATTCCCACAGCATGCGGCCATGGCTTTTCAGATGCAGGGTGAGGATCTCCGGATCCGTCTGCGCCAGATCTCCTATAGTGTAGATTTCCAGCTTCTTTAAAGTCTCCACGCTGGAACGCCCCGCCATATACAGCTCCGATACGGGAAGCTTCCACATCTTCTCCCTGATTTCCTCCGGGAACAGCGTATGGACCTTATTCGGCTTCTCAAAATCCGATGCCATCTTTGCCAGCAGCTTATTGGTGGAGATTCCAATATTTACCGTAAATCCAAACCTGTCATATATCCGGTTCTTGATCTCCAGCGCACCCTCCACCGGTGAGGAAAATAAATGTGCGATTCCGGTAAAATCCAGATAACACTCATCCACGCTTACCTGTTCGATATCCGGGGTATAGGTATAGAGAAATTCCATCAGCTTCCGGCTGTATTCCCGGTACAGCCGGTGATTCGGAGACTCCATCGTAAGCTTCGGGCACTTACGAAAGGCATTCACAACCGGTTCCCCGGTGCGAATGCCGTATTTCTTTGCGGAGATGGACTTGGCAAGCACCACGCCATGGCGCGACTGCTGGTCGCCGCCGATGATCGACGGTATCTCACGAAGATCCCGTTCTCCGCCGTTTTTTAATTCTTCTACTGCCGTCCAGCTTAAGAAGGCAGAATTTACATCAATATGAAATATAATGGACATTATCTGCTCCCTGCCGTTAATTTCCCATCTGATTCGTCAATCACGATCGTCTGTCCGGCGGACACATTTCCTTCCAGCATCAGCCTTGCCGCCAGAGTTTCCACATGCTTCTGCAGATAACGCTTCAACGGTCTCGCCCCGTACATCGGGTCATAGCCGCCTGTAACGATATGATTCTTGGCGGTCTCGGTCAGCTCGATCTGGAGCTCCCGATCCGCCAGACGCTTATTGACATCCTTTACTAATAAATCAATGATGTCATAAATATTCCCTTTCGTCAATGGCTTGAACAAAATTGTCTCATCCAGCCGATTTAAAAATTCCGGCCTGAAATGCGCCCTCAGCTCATTCATGACCATGCTCTGGCTCTCTTCACTGATATTTCCATTCTCGTCAATTCCCTCAAGAAGATAGGACGAGCCGATGTTGGAGGTCATAATAAGGATCGTATTCTTAAAGTCAACGGTACGTCCCTGTGAATCTGTAATGCGTCCATCGTCAAGTACCTGCAACAGCACGTTAAATACATCTGGATGGGCCTTCTCCACCTCGTCAAACAGAACCACCGAATAAGGCTTTCTTCTCACTGCCTCCGTAAGCTGTCCGCCTTCATCGTATCCAACGTATCCCGGAGGCGCTCCGATCAGGCGGGATACGGAATATTTCTCCATATATTCGCTCATATCGATCCGCACCATATTGCTCTCATCGTCAAACAGACTCTCTGCCAGCGCCTTGGCAAGCTCCGTCTTTCCCACTCCGGTAGGACCCAGGAACAGGAAGGAACCGATGGGCTTGGTAGGATCCTTGATCCCTGCCTTGGAACGAATAATTGCTTCCGTCACAAGCTCCACTCCTTCATCCTGCCCGATCACCCGCCTGTGGAGCACATCCCCCAGATGCAGGGTCTTGCTCCGCTCGCTTTCGTTCAGCTTGGCAACCGGAATCCCTGTCCAACGGGACACAATCTTAGCAATCTCTTCATCAGTCACGCTCTCATGTACCAGTGAGCGGTCCTCGTCCCTCGTCTCAGACTCCAGCTCGCTAAGCTGCTTTTGCAGCTCCGGGAGTTTTCCGTATTGCAGCTCCGCCGCCCGGTTCAGATCATAAGCCTGTTGAGCTTTCTGAATTTCTTTGCCGATATTCTCAATCTCTTCTCGTACCCTGCGCACACGTTCAATTCCGTTCTTCTCGTTGTCCCACTGTGCCTTTGCCCCGGCATACTCCTCCCGGAGCTCTGCAAGCTCCTGCTGCAGATGCTCTAACCGCTCTTTACTCAGCCGGTCCTCCTCTTTCTTAAGCGCCGCCTCTTCAATCTCCATCTGCATGATCCGGCGGTTTAGTTCATCCAGTTCCGTAGGCATGGAATCCAGCTCCGTCTTGATCAGCGCACAGGCCTCGTCCACCAGATCGATGGCCTTATCCGGCAGGAAACGGTCGGAAATATAACGGTTAGACAACGTAGCCGCCGCAACCAGCGCACCGTCTGTAATCTTCACTCCGTGGAATACCTCGTACCGCTCCTTCAGCCCCCGGAGGATAGAAACTGCATCCTCCACAGTCGGCTCATCCACCTGAACCGGCTGGAAACGGCGTTCCAGCGCCGCGTCCTTCTCAATATACTGCCGGTATTCGTCCAGAGTCGTTGCGCCGATACAATGAAGCTCGCCCCTTGCAAGCATCGGCTTTAACATGTTGCCTGCATCCATCGCGCCGTCGGTCTTGCCTGCTCCCACAATGGTATGCAGCTCGTCGATAAACAGAATGATCCGTCCGTCGCTGTTCTTCACCTCTTCCAGCACAGCCTTCAAACGCTCCTCAAATTCTCCCCGGTACTTAGCTCCCGCAACCAGCGCGCCCATATCCAGCGAGAAAATCGTCTTATCCTTTAAGCCCTCCGGCACGTCTCCCTTAACAATCCTCTGTGCAAGCCCCTCTGCAACGGCCGTCTTGCCGACGCCCGGCTCACCGATCAGAACCGGATTGTTCTTCGTCTTTCGGGAAAGAATCCGTACCACATTCCGGATCTCCATATCCCGCCCGATCACAGGATCCATCTTCTGTTCTCTGGCCCGCTCCACCAGATCCGTCCCATACTTATTCAGGGTATCGTAGGTGGCTTCCGGATTATCGCTGGTCACCCTCTGGTTGCCGCGTACGGTTGAGAGCGCCTGCAGGAATCCTTCTCTGCTGATTCCCATCTCCCGAAACAGCTCCTTCATAACCCTGCTCGGATACTTAAGCAGTGCAAGAAACAAGTGCTCTACCGATACGTACTCATCCCCCATCTGCTTCGCTTCATCCTCTGCATGAACCAGAACATTGTTCAAATCCTGTCCCACATACTGCTTGCCGCCCTGCACCTTGGCCCGCTTTCCAATGGCTTGCTCTACCCGGTTTGTAACCAGATTCACATCTAAGCCCATCTTCTCCATCATCTTGGGAATCAGGCCGTCCTCCTGAGTAAGCAGCGCATACAATAGATGTTCCTGCTCAATCTCCTGATTGCCATATTCCATGGCAGTCTTCTCACAATCCTGAACTGCCTGAATCGATTTCTGGGTAAATTTATTAATATTCATAATCAATGCCTCCTCCTGACATCTCTGCCAGCCTGCCAAGGCGGGCCGGTATTTATGCTGTAGTTTTCTTTGTTCTACTCGGAGTATAACACTGATTATTAGCCAAGTCAAGTGTCGAGTGCTAAATTCTTTTTCTTTTATTCAAAATATTCTATTCTCTTTCAAATCAATATTTCATTTCCGCAAAATGCATTTACTACGGTCGTTCCAGCGTCGGAAATGGCCGTTTCATATTGCCTTCAATCACCACCTCTGCTCCGCCAAGCTCCTTTGAGCTTCCGAGAGTTAACCGTCCTCCCTGGCTTTTCACAAATGTTTCTGCTATATAAAGACCCATTCCATAATGCCCCTTTCCCGAACGGCTTTTGTCCCCCTGATAGAACTGTTCCGTTCCATGAACAAGCGCCTCCTTGTCAAATCCCGGCCCGCTGTCGCTGACGCAGATCTGAAATGCTCCCCTCTCTTCTGCATCCTGTCCTCCTGCTTCCCCAGGCTCAGCGCACTGAAATTTTATATGGATCCTGCCCTGTCCCGGACAATACTCTGCCGCATTAGAAATAATATTCATAACCGCCCTGTACAGCTTTCTTTCATCAATCGCAAGCACTTCTGCACAATTTATATATTCGGAGGTAACCAGGATATTTTTTCCCGCAGCCAGTATCTCCGCCTGCCTTATAACACGTTTGCAAAACTTCCGCCAATCTGCCTCTTGCAGTTTTTTCTCATTGCCCCCTTCGCCGCTCACTTTAGGATGAAGCATTTCCTGCAGCGCTTCCAGATAGTCACCGATCTCCGCCGCGCCTTCTAAAATACACTGGTTATATTCCCGGATATCCCCGCCGCATTCCTCTGCCGCCAGCTCTGCATTACCCCGGATCACCGTAAGGGGCGTCTTAATATCGTGAGCCAGCGCGGCAATCTGCTCCTCTTTCCGTTTCTCTGTCTCCCACTGACATTCAAGAGAATGCTTCAGTTCCTCCTTCATCCGAAACAGGGAATTCAGAATTTCATCAATTTCCCGGATATTGGATGACTCTCTTTCAAAATCCAGATTTTCTGCCCGGATCATCTCCGTTACCCGGCCAAGCACCTCCAGATGTCTCTTCATGGCAGTTCCAAAGCGCCTTGCTATCCAGACAGCCTGCAGCAAAAACAGCAGCAAGAACAGATGTACAAATAAATGCTCCGCATTAGGGCTCACCTTTCTCAATACCGGATTTGCAAACTGTGCAAACATATTGTACCGTATAATGCATATCTCCCCATTATCCTTTTTTAAATAACGGTAATAGGCTGATCCGTCCGCCTGATTCTGTCCTTCCTCCATATACCGGAATGCTTTTTCTCTGTCTTCTTCTGAAAAATTTCCATATAGATACTCTCCGTTTCTGGAATATACCCCATAGCTGCTGCCCTCCGGCAGAAGATCTTCCGGCACAATATCTCCGCCTGTTATTTCCTCGGATATCCGGTCAATCTCTGCCTGCATCCAGTCGGCCCGGCACACCCAGCCCATATTTGCGCAGACAGAAAATGCAGCGATCCATATCCCGATCAAAAGCACAGTCCCGATACTAAACCAGGCCAAATAACCGATAAATACCATATACAGGCCCTTTTTCTTATCTTTTTTCCCTCTGTTTTTCATTCCTATTTCCATCGGTATCCGATCCCCCAGACTGTCTCAATCGGCGCAAATCCAAGTCTCGCACATTTTGACCGTATATTCTTGATATGCTCTGTAACCGCAGAGCTGCCGCTTTCCTTATCATAGCCATATACCTGCTCATAGATCTGTTCTCTGGAAAATGTCTGTCCCCGATGCAGCGCCAGATATTCACAGATCGCATACTCGCCTCTGGTAAATGCCAGCTCCTTCCCATCGTAAAACACCTGCTTTGCCTGCAGCAAAAACTGCACGCCGTCAATAGAAACCACATATTTTCTTTCTCTGCGTTCTCTTCTTACATGTGCCCGTACTCTGGCCCGCAGCTCCCCGATTCCAAAGGGCTTCGTAATATAATCGTCTCCGCCCAGCCCTAGTCCCCGGATCACATCCTCCTCTGCCGTTTTTGCTGTCAGGAACAGAATCGGGCAGTCCGCCTGTCCCCGGATCCTCTCACAAAAGGTAAAGCCATCCATTCCAGGCATCATAACATCCAGCAGGATCAAATCATACTCTGCAAAGCTCTCCTGCACCGCTTTTTCCGGGTCTGACTCTGTATAAACCAGATATCCGTCCTTTTCCAAAGCAGTCTTAATCAATTTCAGGATATTCTTCTCATCATCCACCGCAAGGATTTTTACTGCCATCAGTCGCTGTATCTCCTTCCCTCATAAAAACTATACCATATAAATACTGCTGCCGCCGCAAGAACCGTTACTGCGGCGCTTAACAGGAACTCTCCTCTCAAGTCTGCCGCTTCCCTTAGATTCCTTTCATATAATAACAGATAACTGCTCCATCTGCCACTGAATGCACATGGAAGAAACATCCATCTTCCGTCTCCCAGTCCAGTCAGAAAAAGCGCTGCCAGCACGGCTTCCCCAACTCCGATTATGATAGAAACTCCCCGGCCAGACACGAGCCCAAGCATCAAATGCAACAGATAAATCGGAATCTGCCCTCCCCACAACGTCAATGCCAAAAGAACATACAGACCCATCTGAAACGGACTGTCACCCGTCAGCGGGCCGTATAGAAAACCAAATCCAGCCACGGCAGTCACGGCCGCCCCAAAAGAAAGAATCAGAAGCGCCGTCCATTTTCCTGCAAATGCTTTCCATTTTCTTTCCTGTCCGAGCAGCAAAAGCTGACAATGCCCCGGTTCTTCCAGTTCTACGGACAGCTGGCTGATAATGGCCGAAACAAGCGGATAAGCTATCCCCAGTACCTCCGCATAAGCGCAAACCTCCTGCTCCGGCTCCCACGGCGCATATCGAAAATATAGCAGAAAGACCGCCGGTGCAAGCAGCGGAATCCACAAATGCAGGTACAGAAGCGGTGTATGCTTCATTTTCTTCCATTCGCCTTTTATCATCCGAATCATGCTTTTCCCTCCTCTACTATTTCCGGCTTCCGGCAGTTTTGCCATACCATTTTCTGGTGAATCCCCACGCTGCCAAAAATACTCCCACACAGACAGCCATTCCGGGGATTACTGACTGCATTTCCAGCAGCTCCGGCGAAAATGTCAGGCTGCCTTCTTCTGCCACAAGGCCGTTTGGCAGAACCCGGATTACCGCGCACATCAGCCTTGCCGGTACTGCATAAGGACAGAATATCCACCAGTCCGTCAGCGAAAGATACACCGCGCCTGCTGTATTGCACAAAAGATTCACAAGAAACGCCGGAAGGAATCCCACGCGGACTGCCGCCCACAGGCAGGCAGGAATCTGCCACAGATAACAGATACTAAGCAGGATGCAGGCTGACAGGATCCGTATAGGACTAATCTCTATCATCTGCCCCGCTCCAAACAGCAGCTTTGCCGGAATCCCTGCAAAAAAAGCAAAAACCCCCAATACCAGATTAGAAACCGCCAGCATTCCGGCACAGTACAGAATTTTAGCATCCCAGACCAGCGCGGGCTCCAAAGGGAGTGTAAGTACAATCTGATCCTTCATACGCTTATCTTTTCGGACCACCTGGCAGCACAGAAGCGTCAAATATCCTGGAAGCATTCCTATATACCACCAATTAAAGCTGTCAATCTGTACATAATCTCTTGCCAGCCACGAAGCGCCTGCCGCCAGAAGAATCGGAACACACCAACATAATTTTCCGGTGAGAGTGCGGCGGAATTTTAGTTTCTCCGCCATAAAATATGAATTAATTATTGTCATAGCCTTCCGCCTCCCTGCATTTTTCTGCCACCTGTAGAAACTTCTTCTCCAGATGCCCCTTTTCCGGCAGGCCGCCCTGATAACCCAGACGGCCGTTCACCATGATTCCGATATGATCGGCGATCTGCTCTACCTCCCCCAGAATATGGCTGGACAGGATTACGGTAACCCCTTCCCCCGGAAGCCTTCGGATCATTTCCCGAAGCTCCTGTATCCCAAAGGGGTCCAGGCCGTTGGCCGGTTCGTCAAGAATCAGGAGTTTTGGCTCCGAAATTAGCGCCGCCGCAATACCAAGCCTCTGCTTCATACCAAGGGAAAATTGTCCGGCACGTTTCCTCCCAGTTCCGGTAATCCCTGCTTTTTCCAGCGCTTCATCTATCCGTCTCTCCGGCAGCCCAAGAAGCGTTGTTCTGACCTGCAGATTTTCTCTCGCTGTCAGATTATCATAAATTGCCGGAACTTCAATCAATGCTCCGATCTTCCCCAGCGCTTTTCTGGTCCAGGGCTCTCCTTCAAATAAAATCTCCCCTGAATCCGGGCGCAGCATTCCGGTAGCCATCTTAAGAAGCGTGGATTTACCGGCTCCGTTGGGTCCTAAAAGTCCGTAGACATGATTTTCAGGAACCTGAAGGGATACCTGATTCACCGCCTTCTGGTTCCTGAAATTCTTACACAATGCTCTTGTTTCTAAAATTATTCGTTCCATTGCTTTTTCCTCCTTACAAAAAGCATTCTACAGAACAAATCTAAGGAAATTATAAGGAATACACTCACTTATTATATTTTATGCGCGGCCCGGTTTCGGAACTGCCGGAGTCTCAGACAGTTCCGAAGCCAGGCCGCGCACAGGCCGTAACATTTATTTTCTCCGGCAGCGGAGGGCGATTCCCCAGGCTGTCAGGAGCACTCCCCCTATTACCAATACATATTTCTCCGTATAGCTTCCTGCAGCCATAGAAAATGGATAGAACAGCTTCAGGAATTTGCTGCCGCTTCCCATGGCAATAATATAGTAGAAGATCGGTATCATATAGCCGATAATCAGATTGTCGCACAAGCCGTAGCAGAATACTCCCAACCCTCCCATAAACAGCATTTCTACGTACGTTCCGAGAAAATACCGGATTATGGGAAACTCACAGTGGTTATGCCGGAGCACAGCTATATAAAGAGCTAAAAAAACTGCCAGTATCAAACTGTTTCCAACAAGCCGGATCAGATATACGGTTGAGCTTTTCATATATTTGGAACCTGTCAGCTCACGGATTTCCCTTGGCTGCTCCGGCAGGAATATGGGCGTGAGCATGATAATTCCAATGAATGCCGTATACATTTCCAGTACCTTTGCGGTATCCTGCGCTTCCAGATTTGCTGTGCCCACAAGAAACGGCGATATCCCCAGAACTAAGGCGCATACCAGAACATGGAGCGGTACATTATGCTTTAAGTTTGTTTTTTCGATCTGCCAGTATCTTTCCACGGATCACAAACCTCCCTTTCCTTTTTTGTGAGTAAATAAATGCCGTAAATATTACCAGCGCAAGCGCAAGCACTGCATAGAAAATCCGGTTAGCGGCAAGCTGTGAGAACCCGTCGTGGTATCCCCTCCAGTTCAGCTCCGTATTATGTCTGGGTACCAGATTCCATCCATACATTCCGCCGCCCAGTGTATTTACCCCGGAGAATACGCTGATAAACCACCATGCGCCCTGTACAAGAACCGCGGCCGCCGTATCGGTAAGCTCTGTCAGGAACATGCCCACAGCCAGCACGATCATAATCGTAGGCACAAGCCATCCAAAGGTATATTTCACAAAAGCAAGCATATCAACCGAAACTCCGGCAGAGTTTCCAAACCTGACGCACTGCATCAGCGGGATCACAGAAAGCGCCAGCACCGGAATAACCAGCATAGCCAGCATGGCCAGATACCGGCTGGATACAATAATCAGCGACGAAGCCTTTCTTGTATAGATCAGCTCCTGCATCCCGGCCCTCCGGTCCCTGAGGCCTCTTGTAGCTGCCAGAAATACAGGAAGAATGCCGAGAAAGATCACCATATAGTCAGAGAACAGCCTTGCATATCCCCCGGACAGCCTATCATTTTCTATCAGAAGCTGATATTCCTCCAGCGCCTCCTCGTACGTCATAGGCACCTGTGCATTGCTCTCCCGGTATCCGTCCCCATACTTAGAACCTCCGCCAAGAATATCATCCGCTTCCTCCATAAGCTCTATAAACCGTTCATAGGTCAGGCCTTCTGCCGGTTCAAGCCTGCAGCCGCCTGATGTCATTGGAGTCTCTCCCTGCTCCTGCTCTGCATACCAGTCATCCACCGTCTGTTCTACTTCCTCTCTTCCGTCCAGACCAGAGGCTTCCCTGATAATCTCCCCAATCCTGCGATCCTCCTCTTTGCTCAAGGTAACACTTTTATAAAATCCAATCGGATAAGTTGTATAATTCTTCCGGCAGTATTCCTCTGCTAAGGCTCCCAGTGCGCTTTCTATGATGACATCCTCATCCGTGCTGGCATGGTACCCATACTCTTCCTGTCCCTCTACAGGCGCAGACATAATTTCCATTCCTCCAAGCTGTGTGGAAAAATCCAGAACCAGCCCAAGGACGATCAGCCAGAAAATCAGGCTTTTTGCAGTCTGACGGCATTCCTTTATAAATAATTGTCCGAACATGAAATCCCGCCTCCCTTCGTCTGCATCAGATACATATAGGCATCCTCCACGCCTGCCTCGCAGAGCTTTGCCGATGCAAAGGGCTGTTTATCAGCAAGAAAGCGGGCCATAACATTATTTCCCAGCGTCAGCATACTGGTAACTGCATATTCTTTTTTCAAATGCTCCAGCTCCCGTTTGCTGATCTCGGCGGAGTAAACCTTCCCTTCCGCCATACTGATCAGATCAGAAACCGTTCCCTTGTAAATCATCTCCCCTTCATCCAGCACCGCAATATTTTCACAGGCCGCCTCAATATCACCTACAATATGGGTGGAAAGGATTACGATCCTCTCCTCTGCAATCTCACATAAGAGGTTGCGGAACCGCACCCGCTCCTCCGGATCCAGTCCGGCCGTCGGCTCATCCACGATCAGTACCTTCGGGTCATGCAGGATAGCCTGCGCAATGCCAAGCCTCCTCTTCATACCGCCTGAAAGCGCCTTTACCTTCTTGCGGCTGTCATCCTGAAGATTCACCCTTTGCAGAAGCTCTGGAATCCGCTCCTTTCTCCGGCTCTTATTTAACCCCGATAAAACACCAAGATAATCCATCGCTTCATAGACGGTCATATTTGGATACATAGAAAAATCCTGCGGCAGATACCCTACAATCTTTCTTACACTCTGGGCACGCTCCACATTCCGCCCGCATACAGAGATCTCTCCCTCCGACTTCGGAAGAAGCGCCGCAAGCACCTTCATCAGCGTAGTCTTTCCGGCTCCATTCCTGCCAAGAAGACCGAACATTCCTGTTCTTATCGTGAGATTCACATCCTTTAACGCCTGCTTCTTCCCATAAAACTTGTTCAGACCTCGTATCTTAATCGCTGTTGACATCAGAAAATCCCTTCCTTCATTTGAACTACCTATAGCATATAACAGAAATCTCTACATTTACTCTACAAATAATTAAGAATTATTGAGGAATTTTCTATATATTTTCTTATCGGGCCTGGAGCGATGCAGTTACTGCAGCTCCGCCCCGCATACTATTTGCCACACTCAGGGTACCTCCATGCTTCCTGCACAGCTCCCGGCAGATATGCAGTCCGATACCGAAATGTTCCGTTTCTGTATCCGCACTGTATTCTTTATAATAAGGCTTCACCGCCTGCGTAAGCTGCTCCTCCGAGAATCCGGGACCATCGTCTCTTACAACGGCTGTCATCTCCCCGTCAGAGCTGCTATAATCCATCCAGACCTCAATCCGGCTCCCGGCATAACGGATTGCATTTGACAGCAGATTTTCCAGTACTTCCATAATGATCCCCTCATCGGCTGACACAGATAAATCTTCATCAAATCCCTGATATTCAATCTGGATCCCTCCGGTCTGGTTCAGAGCAAATATCACCTCCTGTATCCGGCTGTTAAGCTTATAAAGAGTCGTCGGATGAAGAGACAGCGGCACATCCTCGATACTGCGGATTCCCTTCATCGTATAGCTGTACTCCTCCAGACGCCGGATGTGCTCCGCCATAAGCCTTAAGGTATCCTGAACCTTTTCCCCGCTTAGCTTCCCCTCGGGAATATATCTTGCAAGAAAATCTGTATAGCCCCTGAGAACCGTAAGGGGTGTGCGCAGATCATGAGCAAATGCGGCATTTAACTCCTTCTGCCTCTCGATCAGGCGCCACAGCTCCTCCTTATTCTTCTCCAGCTCCAGACGCATGGCTTCTATCGAATCACACAAACAGCCAAATTCATCTCTGCTGTCATAGGACACGTGAAAATCCAGATTACTGCGCCGGATACTGTCAACGCTCTCATTCAAAATAGAAAGCGGCTTTTTCAGCCGCTTATGATAGAACACAAATATCGTTATAATCATCCCTGCAAATGCATAAACATACCCGCACCACTCCTCTGCCAGCGGAATTTTCTGATATCTGCAAAAATTCTGCGTCACATAGGTCAGCACAGCAGTAATCCCCGCCAAAACAAGCACATATGCCAGCATTGCCTTCCGAAAAGAAAGATTTCTAATATAAAAGAACAGCTTATCCAATTTTTCATCTAACCAATCCATCTGTAACCAACTCCCCATACCGTTTCAATATATATCTGCTCCGTATATCTGCCTATTTTGCTCCGGATCCTCCGTATATGCTCCATCATAATGCTGCTGTCTGCATTCCCGTCATAGCCTCTTACCTTTTCATATAACAGATCCTTACTGAATATCTGTCCTGGGTTTAAGGACAACTGCTCTACAATCTGAAATTCGGTCTTTGTTAGGGAAATGGGCGTATCATCATAGTACACGCATTTCTCCTCATAATGAATCGCAAGACGGCCAAACATCTTCACTGCCTTATCCGTCTTACGGCGGTTTTCCCTCCTGAGGTGGGCCTCCACCCTCGCTCCAAGCTCGTCAATACTAAAAGGCTTCAGGATATAATCATCGCCTCCCGTCATAAAGCCCCGGATCCGGTCAGACTCCTCAATCTTCGCCGTCAGAAATAAAATAGGGCAGGATACATGGGAGCGGATCCGCTCACATACCTCAAAGCCGTCCATAAAAGGCATCCCTACATCCAGAAGTATCAAATCCGGCTCCATGGAAAGCTTAGAAAGCACTCCCGTCCCGTCCTCCGCCTCTATAACCTGATAGCCCTGCATTTCAAAATAATCTCTCAATAATTGAAGGATCCCCGGCTCATCATCCGCAATTAGAAGTTTTGCTTTTCCGCACATAAATACTCCTGCCTTTCACAGATAGATCTATTATCAAATCACAAGCATTGCATCCCCAAATGAAAAGAACCGATACCGGTTCCTGACCGCCTCTTCATAGGCCTCCAGTACATGTTCTCTCCCCGCCAGCGCCGATACCAGCATGATCAAAGTTGATTCCGGCAGATGGAAATTCGTGATCAGGCAGTCCAGCACCCGGAACCGATATCCCGGATAGATAAATATATCCGTCCATCCGCTGCATGCCCTTAGCCTTCCCTTTTCATCCGCCGCAGATTCTATGGTCCGGCAGCTGGTGGTTCCCACGCAGATCACCCGGTTTCCCTTCTCCTTTGCCCGGTTAATCTTCTCTGCGGCTTCCTCTTCAATCCGGTAATATTCCGAATGCATATGATGCTCCAGAATATCCTCCGTCTTTACCGGACGGAAGGTCCCCAGTCCCACATGAAGGGTTACCTCTGCGATATCCACGCCCTTCTCCTCTATGGCTTTTAGAAGTTCCGGCGTAAAATGAAGGCCTGCCGTCGGCGCCGCCGCAGACCCGGTATGCTTGGCATATACGGTCTGATAACGGTTCCTATCCTCCAGCTGATGGGTAATGTAAGGCGGCAGGGGCATCTGTCCCAGCCGGTCTAAGATTTCCTCGAAAATCCCTTCATATTCAAAACGGATCAAACGGTTGCCCTCCTCGGTGATCCCCACAACTTCACCTGTAAGCATCCCGTCCCCAAAGCTGATCCTGGCACCGCATTTTGCCTTTCTTCCGGGCTTTACCAGCGTCTCCCATATATTATCCTCTCTTCTCTTCAGAAGAAGCACCTCTATTTTTCCTCCGGTATCCTCTTTTGCCCCGATCAATCTGGCCGGGATTACCTTGGTATCATTTAGAACCAGACAATCGCCTGGTTCCAAACAGTCTATAATCTCTTTAAAAATATGATGGGACACCTCTCCTGTTTCTTTATCCACTACCAGAAGCCTGGAGCCCGAACGATCCTCCAACGGATCCTGCGCGATCAACTCTTCCGGCAGTTCAAAATAAAAGTCCTGACGTTTCATCTTCTCTCCTGTCCTATTTACGAAGCTCAATTCCCATCTCTTCCAGCGCCTTCAGGATCTTCTCCATCGCCTTGGAAACATCCGCTTCCTCCAGCGTCTTATCCTTAGCGCGGAATACGATGGAATATGCAAGAGACTTAAAGCCCTTCTTAATCTGGCTTCCCTCATACAGATCAAACAGCGCATAGCTTTCCAGATAAGCGCCGCCTCGCTTTTCAATCACATCCTCAATCCGGCCCGCCATAATTTCCTTCGGAACGACCATACTGATGTCGCGGTTTACTGCCGGGAATCTTGCAATCCCCTCATACTTGCGGTCAAATGTGGCTCTCTCCATGATCTCCGGCATATCGATCACTGCAATATATGCCTTTTCCCCAATGCCGTAGGTATCCGCCACATCCGGGTGAACCTCTCCCAAAAAGCCCACAACTACGCCGCCGTAAATAATATTAGCCTGACGGCCCGGATGGAGATACGGCTTTCCTGCATCCGGATCATACACCGCTTTCTTATGAAGTCCTATTTTATCAAAAAATTCTTCCACAACACCCTTCATACTAAAGAAATCTCCGTCACCGTACATACCCAGTGTAAACTGCATCCGCTCCTCAGGAAGCTCCGTAAGCGGCAGAGTCTTCGGCAGATAAATATTGCCCAGCTCATACAGCCTGACATTTTTATTTCTTCTATTATAGTTCGATGCCAGCGAAGTCAGCATACCGTTCATAGACGTAGTCCTCATAATGCTGTAGTCTTCCCCCAGCGGATTCCTGATCTCCACTGCCCGGCGGAGGTCAGAATCCTCTGGAAGCATTAATTTATCAAATACCTTCGGACTCTCAAAGGAGTAATTCATTCCCTGGCTGAAGCCGCTAAATTCTGCAATATTTCTTGCAATTTCCTCAATGCGGAGCTTATTCGATAATTTACCTGTGGTCGCTTCTCCGCTTGGAAGCGTGGTCGGAATATTATCATAGCCATAGAACCTTGCCACTTCTTCTGCAATATCTGCAAGGCGCAGGATATCCTGACGGAAGGTCGGTACAATCACTTCGTTCGTCTCTTCATCATACGCAAGCTCTACCATCTTAAGGTAACCGATCATGTCCTCTTTCGATATATCCGTTCCCAAAAGTGCATTGATCTTAGCCGCATCAAACGGTACGCGTACCGGCATTCTCTTCTCGGCGTAAACATCAACCATTCCACCCACAACTTCTCCGGCGCCCATTTCCTCTACCAGCTGGCAGGCCCGGTCAATGGCTGCCTGTGCATTCTCCGGGTCAAGACCCTTCTCGAATTTACCGGATGCGTCAGTACGCAGGCCTACCTTCTTTGCAGACTTACGGATATTCGTCCCGTCAAAGCATGCCGCCTCAAAAAGCATGGTCTTAACGTCGTCCGTGATCATGGAATTTTCACCGCCCATGATACCTGCAAGACCGACTGCCTTCTCGCCGTCGCAGATCATCAGAACCGTATCGTCCACTTCCCGCTCCTGGCCGTCCAGAGTGACAAACTTCTCGCCGTTTTCCCCGCGGCGTACTATAATCTCATTTCCCACAATATGATCCAGATCATATGCATGCATAGGCTGACCGTACTCTTCCATTACATAGTTGGTAATATCAACCAGATTGTTGATCGGACGGATTCCCACCGAAGCCAGCCTTCTCTGCATCCACTCGGGCGACGGCCCAAGCTTAATATTCTTTACCACTCTGGCTGTATATCTTGGACAGAGATCCGCATCCTTTACGGTAACCTTGATATAGTCATTCACGTTCTCAGCATTTCCTGTGGGCGTCACCACAGGAGGATGAAATTCCCTGCGGAAGGTTGCGGCCGCTTCCCTTGCAATTCCAATCACACTGTAGCAGTCCACGCGGTTCGAGGTAACCTCATATTCAAACACCACGTCATCAAGCCCCAGTGCCTCTATGGCGCTGCTTCCCACTTCCACGTCCTTCTGGAAAATATAAATTCCATACTCCGGCGCCTCCGGATACATATCCGTATTGGAGCCCAGCTCTTCGATGGAGCACATCATGCCGGCGCTTGGAACGCCGCGGAGTTTTCCCTTCTTAATCTTGATTCCGCCTGCCACGCGCTGTCCCGGCTCATGGCCTCCCGCCACGCGGCCGCCGTCTAGTACAACCGGAATCTTATCTCCCTCTTTTACATTCGGCGCACCGGTAACGATCTGGATCGTCTCCTCACCCACATTTACCTGGCATACGATCAGCTTATCCGCGTCCGGATGCTTCTCAATCTTCTCAATCTGCCCTACCACAATCTTTTCCAAATCTGCGTCCAGCTTCATAAAGCCTTCCACTTTCGTACCGGAAAGGGTCATCGCATCGGTATATTCTTGCGCTGTCACATCCAGATCCGGCACATATGCCTTTATCCATGATAATGAAGTATTCATTATTACTCTCCTTTCTGTTATAAGCTCATGCTTTCTTCTGCTTAATGCCCGCTAGAACTGCTTTAAGAATCTAATATCATTCTCATACAGCAGCCGCATATCATCAATCTCATATTTTAACAATGCAATGCGCTCTAATCCTACGCCAAATGCAAAGCCTGTATATTCCTCCGGGTCAATACCGCACATTTCCAATACATGCGGATGTACCATGCCGCATCCGAGAATCTCAATCCAGCCGGAGCCTTTGCAGAAACGGCATCCCTTGCCTCCGCACTTAAAGCAGCTTACGTCCACCTCGGCACTCGGCTCTGTGAACGGGAAATGGTGCGGGCGGAATTTGGTCTTCGTATCCTCTCCAAACAGTTCCTTTGCAAATACCTCCAGCGTTCCCTTCAGGTCTGCAAAGGAAATATTCTTGTCTATCACCAGTCCCTCTATCTGATGGAAGGAAGGAGAATGTGTTGCGTCCACCTCATCAGAGCGGAATACACGTCCCGGCGCGATCATGCGGATCGGAAGCTTCCCCTGCTCCATCACACGGGCCTGGACCGGAGACGTCTGTGTCCGCAGTACAATATCCTTGTTGATATAGAAGGTATCCTGTTCATCCTTTGCCGGATGATCTGCCGGGATATTCAGCTTCTCAAAATTATACAGGTCATACTCCACTTCCGGGCCTTCCACAACCTCGTACCCCATGCCGATGAAAATCCGCTCTACCTCTTCTAATGCAATGGTATTCGGGTGGCGGTGGCCCATCCTGTTCTTTTTCGCAGGCAGGGTAACATCAATAACCTCCTGCTTCATCTTTTCCTCCCGGATTGCCCGCTCCATTTTCTTTTTGCTGTCCTCTAAGACCTTCTCTATCGCCGCACGGGTCTCATTCACCATCTGTCCCACCTTCGGACGCTCCTCCGGCGCAACATCCTTCATACCCTTAAGCACGGCTGTCAATTCACCCTTTTTGCCAAGAAATCTGACGCGGACATCGTTTAATTTTTCCGGCACATCAGCCGCCGAAATTGCATGTAATGCTTCCTCACGAATGTTTTCTAATCTCTCTTTCATGCTTTTCTCCCTTTCTATTCTTTTACTGCATAGGACGTCCAACGGACTTTCCTATAGGATAAAAAAACCCCGTCCCAAAAGGGACGAGGAAATCTCGCGGTACCACCCTAATTCCTGCCATAGGGCAGGCTCTCAAGCTCCGTGTAACGTACGGTTACGGCACACCCTACTAGTTCTATCAAAATAGACAAATTCAGATGTGCAGCTCACGCGGGAAATTCAATCACTGCCTGAACCTGAGGGAACTTTCAGCCCGGTGATCCCCTCTCTCTGACGGAAAACAGCTCTCTACTTACGCGGTCATCGCTTTTGTTGTTCTAAATTCTACAAGATATTGTATCATAAGAAATCTTATTGTCAAGCCAATCTTTTATCCTTTCCTAAGCTTTTCCATCTTTTCCGGTAAACAGCTTCCCGTAAAGCACGATGTTTACCTCCGCTCCCAGCAGAATACAATACATACAGAAATACAGCCAGAGCATGATAAGCACAATTGTCGTCAGGCTTCCATACATATCTGAAAATCCTTCAAAAATATCCAGATACATAGAAAATATCCATGACACAACCTGCCAGCCTATGGCTGAAAATAAGGCTCCGGGTATCTGCTTGCGCAGCCAGTCCTTCCGGTTCGGCAGAAACTTATACAAAAGCAGAAGAAATCCCATAAGAGCCGCCGGAGTCACGATAATCCGCAGCTCGATCAGCTTATCTGTCACCGGTTTCACAGCCGGTATATGCGATGTTACAAACAAATTAATTGAATTTCCGAATACAGAAAGAACCAAAAGCAGGATGATAACCCCCACAAAAAGAACGGTATACAGGGTAGCCCGGATGCGGAGGTAAATATAATTACGCGTCTCCGGACATCCCAGAATCGTATTCAGCCCTGTCGTAATCGAAAGAACACCCTTTCCGGCTGACCAGAGCGCAACTATGACCGTAATCGGAATCACCGTACTAGACTGATTATATACCTGATTCACTATGGATGTGATCAGAGAATCCACCGTTGACGGAAATACCTGCACTACCGCTGTCATCACATCCGCCTTCGTCACCGGCGTATATTGTACCATGGTGAGCAGCAGCAATATAATCGGAATCAATGACAGCATAAAGAAATATGCGGCCTGAGCAGCATACGCGCCGACATGATGCCCGGCAATATCATCCGATATCTTCATTGCCTTCCCGATCCATTTTCCAACCATACTATTCCTCCGTAGCTTTATGGCAATTTTACCACTTTCATCCTGTTTATTCAATCTTTGGCTGTCCGGCTTATTCTACAGTCACTCCCTGATAGAACAATCCCAGAATCTCCTTATAAGTTTTCCCGTTCTCTGCCATCTCATTCGCCCCGTTCTGGCTCATTCCAATTCCGTGCCCGTAGCCGCCGCCTTCAATTATGTAGGTATCTCCCTGCTTTGTGATCGTAAAAAACGCACTGGGCAGCAGCCTCTGGCTGTCCACCACCGAGCCGTCATTCTTGGTGATCGTATAGCCTGCGCCTCCAAGCGCTGTGCGGATCTTGTTCTCCGTTTCCACAATAACGGTATTTTCCGTTCCCGCCGCCGTAAGTTCAAGTGCCACATCTCCCGGTCCGCGTTTTGTCACCTCCACATTCTCCAGTGTGCCAAGACTTTTGTTCGCATACCCTCCTATCAATCCTGCAAGCGTTTCCGCTCCGATTTCAGCCCGCCAATGATACCACGGCAGGTCTTTCTCATAATCTCCCTCATTCCCGCAGACCTGAACACTTTGAAGATAAGCATTTCCATCGCTGGGGGCGCTGCCCCATGCCTCCATATTCGTTGTCCGTCCGCAGGAAGTAGAATAATAATAGGTTACCGCAATATTCTCCTGATAACGAACCACCTCTCCGGCAGTCTCCGCCACTGCCTGCGAACTGCTCTCTGCTGTATAGCTGTTATTGTATACCTGAAATTCCGTACTGTCATTTACATGGGCCTCATACTCGGGATATGCATAGTTTTCCATCTGCCTTGCCGCATAGCTTCTTGCGCACACTGCCTGTGCTTTCAGGGCTTCCATCTCGTAGGAGGAAGGCATCTCACTGGGTACCACCTTGCACAGGTACTGCTCCAACGGCAGTTCATTGATTACCGCCATTCCTTCCTCACCGGACCAAATCTCTATCATGCCGCTGTAGGATGGAATGCCGCATCCGCGTTCAATACTCTCAACACGAATCTCTTCCCCTCCATTTAACGGATATACCGCAACTCTGCCCGCGGCAAATCTTGCATCATCCGGCGCAAGCGTCAGAATACCGTTCGTCCACTCTTCCTCCTGCTCCCCATAAACCAGCAGCAGTCCGCCATCTGCCCCCAGACTGACCGTATCATGCAGAGAACTTCCGTACCCGGAGGTCATGATGAGGACCCGGATATTTCCGTCCGGGACAGAGCCCTGCCCTTTCTTCTTAGAAGATCCTCCCAAAAAACCCAATTCACTCTCTATATTTCCCTTTAGATTCCCAGTCCCGGCTCCTGTAAAGCGGATAATCCCCAGGATCACGCACAGCATAGCCATGACACCTAATATATACGCAATATTCCGATGCTTTTTTCTCACCTTCCGAACCTCTTGTCCTTCTTTTCTCTTAAGTGTATGTTTGATTTTTCTAAATGATACATCCAAAAATACTCACATACAAATATTCTATAACAGAAAAAGAACGGCCTTACGGCCGTTCCTTTATCTTTAGTACATCCCCAAAATGCCGGTTCCTGTATTTTGACTCCTAGCCACAGCTAGGTGGGTGTCCGCATCCGCTTTTCTGCCTTCCCCTGCGCAAATCGGAGGCCTGGCATATTACGGAGATATAAGAGTCCCGTTTAAAGTTTTGTAGGTTCAAAATAACAAGAGTTGTCGTACATTCCAGGTCGTTGGTCTTATTATAACCCAATATACTGCATTTTTCCACTATTTTAGTAAAAATTAGAATAAAAAATTTCCAAACTATCCAATTTTATTTATTTGACGAAAAATACTCCTGTACCAATTTCACCATAACTCCTGATAACAGGAAGAGCGCTACTAAGTTCGGGATTGCCATAAGTCCGTTACAGGTATCTGAAATCCCCCATACCAGGCCAAGATCAATCGTAGCGCCTACGATAGCTACCAATGCATATACCACATAGAATGGTTTTACGATCTTAGTTCCGAATACAAACTCTATGCAGCGTGCGCCGTACAAGCCCCAGCCAAGTATGGTAGAGAAAGCAAAGCAGCACATAGCAATTGCAGTAAAGATGGATACCCATCCGCCATAGGTAGAAATAAATCCGGAAATTGTCAGCTCTGCTCCGGCCGCTTCACCGTAGTTAATGCCTACTCCGCTGCAGAGGATAACCAGCGCGGTTAATGTGCAGACTACGATAGTATCTGCAAACACTTCAAAAATGCCATACAGACCCTGTTTTACCGGCTGATCTGTATCTGCACAGGAGTGCGCGATAGACCCGGTACCGATACCGGCCTCATTGGAGAAAATACCGCGGGATACGCCTCTTCTCATACTGACAAACATACTTCCTACCACACCGCCGGTGAATGCCGCCGGGTTAAATGCTCCGGCAAAGATAGACTGAAATACTGCCGGTACAGCACCTGCATGCAGAACTACTACGCCAAGCGCGAGCACGATGTAAAGTACTGCCATGACCGGAACCAATCTCTCCGTTACGCTTCCGATACGCTTCACTCCGCCCAGAAGGACGATCGCAACCAGGATTGCGATCACAATACCGATGCACAGGTTTACAAATCCAAGTCCTGACTCACCAGCAACACCATAGCTGATCAACGCAGAATCAATAGAGGCTACAATCGTATTTACCTGTGTGGCATTGCCGGTACCCAGAACGGTCAGCGCTCCAAGAATTGCATAAATACACGCCATCCAGTACCAGTTCTTTCCCAGTCCGTTCTTAATATAGTACATAGGACCGCCTACATAGTCGCCTACCGCATTCTTTTCACGGAAATGAACTGCCAGCGTTACCTCTGAAAACTTGGTACACATGCCGAGCAGGGCAGAAACCCACATCCAGAATACCGCTCCCGGACCGCCGATGGCGATAGCTCCGGCAACACCGGCAATATTACCGGTGCCGATGGTGGCCGCCAGAGCGGTACAGACTGCCTGGAACGGAGTGATCGCTCCCTCCTTCGCCTCCTGTTTATGGAAGATCTTGCCGATCGTGTGCTTCAGTGCGTATCCAAATTTACGGAATTGAATAAACCGCGTCCGAAATGTTAATACCAGTCCCACTCCAATGATACAGATCATTGCCGGAACGCCCCATACAAAATCATTTACAATCCCGTTAATATGTTCAATTGTTTGTATCATAGTTTTCCTCTCTTCCTTTTATTCCATATTCCTTCTAGTCCTTTTTATCCTTTTATTTCCTTTATTCATTTCAATCGGGCCATAGCCCCCCGAACACAGGCTGCGCCTTTCTACAGGGAATCCACTCCTGCAAAAAGCCGTTTCCTGTGCATTCCATCCCTTAATACAGGCATAATAAGAGAGAGCGAAAAGGACCCCATACTGTTCTTTGCCGCTCTCCCCTCATGAGTGAATGTTTAGATTAATGAGCGTGGATCTGTATATTCGTCGTTGTAGCTGTCTGCCACATTCTTACAGGTCAGTTTGCCATCGTAAGTATTGATTGCTGAGTAGATTACATCGTTATCCTTGCAGGCCTGCTCCAGTCCCTTATTTGCAATCTGAAGACCATAGCTTAATGTTGCATTGGTCAACGCGATCGTAGATGTTCTCGGAACTGCTCCCGGCATATTACCTACGCAGTAATGAACTACGCCGTCTACGATAAATACCGGATCGTCATGATAGGTAACCTTTGTGGTCTCTCCGCATCCGCCCTGGTCTACTGCTACGTCTACAAATACAGCGCCCGGTTTCATCTCCTTCAGATATTTCTTCTTAAAGATCTTCGGTGCAGATTTTCCAGGAATCAGAACGCTTCCGATAACCAGGTCCGCATCCTTAACCGCCTTCTCGATATTTGCATCGGTAGAAACCAATGTCTGGATCCTTGCTCCAAAGATATCATCCAGATAAGCCAGTCTCTGAAGATTAATATCCATGATCGTTACATTCGCGCCCATTCCTACTGCAATCTTACATGCGTTTGTTCCAACGGAACCGCCGCCTAAGATTACTACGTTTGCCTTTGGAGTTCCAGGTACGCCTGCCAGAAGAACGCCCTCGCCGCCATACAGCTTCTCCAGATACTTCGCACCTTCCTGAACACTCAAACGTCCTGCGATCTGGCTCATTGGTGCCAGAAGCGGAATGCTTCCGTTTCTCTCGATCAATGTCTCGTAAGCTACGCCCTTAACCCTGGCATTCAAGAGCGCATCTGTCTGAGGCCTGTCTGCCGCAAGGTGAAGATAAGTATAAAGAATCAATCCCTCATGGAACAGCGGATATTCCTCCGGAAGCGGCTCCTTTACCTTAACCATCATCTCTACGCTGTCCCAAACTTCCTTTGCGCTTCCGATCAGCTTTGCTCCGGCTGCTGCGTACTCTTCATCTGTAAATCCAGAGCCAAGTCCGGCGCCAGCCTCGATCAAAACCTCATGTCCGGCATTCACATAGCTCTTTGCATTATCCGGAGTCATACCTACGCGGAATTCATTGTTCTTGATTTCTTTTACACATCCGATTTTCATTTTCTTAAGTCCTCCTATAAAAAAAATGATTAAAATAGTTTCTTGAAGAATATCCTTCAAAATTAATCCGTTCTGAATAATATTCGTCTTTACCTTTAGTATATTTCAACAAAATTCATTTGTCAACAAAAGATATATTGTTAACCATCACGATATTTGTATAACAAGCCTGTTAAAATTAAATCGAAAAAAACCGGACGTGAATAATCACGACCGGTTCCGTATTTTCAGTATATAATGATATGTTTTTTATTCTTATAACTGCGGGCCTGCAGAAACAAGTGCCTTGCCGGCTTCATTTCCTTCATACTTTGCAAAGTTCTTAATGAATCTTCCAGCCAGGTCTTTTGCCTTAGTTTCCCACTCAGCAGCGTCTGCATAAGTATCACGCGGATCCAGAATGCCGGTGTCTACGCCCTTAAGCTCTGTTGGAACCTCAAAGTTGAAGTATGGAATCTTCTTAGTCGGTGCATCCTTGATATCTCCGTTTAAAATTGCATCAATGATTCCACGTGTATCCTTGATAGAGATACGCTTTCCGCTTCCGTTCCATCCGGTATTAACCAGATAAGCCTTTGCTCCGCTCTTCTCCATTCTCTTAACCAGCTCCTCTGCATATTTGGTCGGATGCAGCTCTAAGAATGCCTGGCCGAAGCATGCGGAGAATGTAGGTGTAGGCTCGGTAATTCCACGCTCTGTACCTGCAAGCTTAGCTGTAAAGCCTGACAGGAAATAGTACTTTGTCTGCTCTGGTGTCAGAACGGATACCGGCGGAAGTACGCCAAATGCATCTGCCGACAGGAAAATAACGTCCTTTGCGGCCGGTGCTGCAGATACCGGACGTACAATCTTCTCAATATGGTTGATCGGATAAGATACACGGGTATTCTCTGTTACGCTCTTATCAGCAAAATCGATCTTACCTTCCGCATCCAATGTTACGTTCTCAAGAAGAGCGTTGCGCTTGATCGCGTTGTAAATATCCGGCTCAGATTCCTTGTCAAGATTGATAACCTTCGCATAGCAGCCGCCCTCGAAGTTAAATACGCCATTGTCATCCCAGCCATGCTCGTCATCACCGATCAAAAGGCGCTTCGGATCTGTTGACAGTGTTGTCTTGCCTGTTCCGGACAGACCGAAGAAGATCGCTGTATTCTCACCGTTCATATCTGTATTGGCAGAGCAGTGCATAGATGCGATACCCTTCAGCGGCAGATAGTAGTTCATCATAGAGAACATACCCTTCTTCATCTCTCCGCCATACCATGTATTTGCAATAACCTGCTCGCGGCTTGAAATATTAAACATAGCAACTGTCTCTGAATGCAGTCCCAGCTCCTTGTAGTTCTCTACCTTAGCCTTAGAAGCGTTGTAAACCACGAAATCAGGTTCGAAATCCTCAAGCTCCTCCTCTGTCGGTGCAATAAACATATTCTTTACAAAGTGAGCCTGCCATGCAACTTCCATAATAAAACGGATTGCCATACGTGTGTCTGCATTGGTTCCGCAAAATGCATCTACAACAAACAGTCTCTTATTAGAAAGCTCTTTGAGTGCGATATCCTTTACTGCCGCCCATGTCTCCTCAGATGCCGGATGGTTGTCGTTCGCGTACTCCTCGGAAGTCCACCATACAGTATCCTTTGAATTCTCATCCATAACGATGAACTTGTCTTTTGGTGAACGTCCCGTATAAATACCGGTCATAACATTCACTGCACCCAGCTCACTTACCTGACCCTTTTCATAGCCCTCGAGCTCCGGTCTGGTCTCTTCTTCAAATAAGAATTCATAAGAAGGATTATAAACGATTTCTTTAGTTCCTGTAATTCCATACTTGCTTAAATCAATCTTTGCCATGTTCGTTTTGACCTCATTTCTTAGTATTAGTGTTAGTAACACATTATCGTGCTCCGATTCTATTATACATATCTCACGAAAAAAATCAACTTATTTTTTGTTATTTTTTTCACACATTGTCGTTTTTTCTGTATTCTACAGATTCAGCAACGCCTTTACCGTCTGTTCCATCTGGCCGGCATCGCATTCCAGCGTGTGGAGGATATCCGCATCCAAAATCTCTTTTACCGCATCGGGAAGCTCTGTCCCTGACAGACGCTTTAATTCTTCCAGAAGCTCAAATTCATCCTTAGAAGAATATTTCCCATCAATTGCAGTCATAACGCTCTTAACGAATTTGAATGGACTGGCTGTAGACACAGCCACACATTTCACTGTATCCCCTGTTCTCTCCTGATATTCCCTGCATACGCGGGCCGCCACAGCTGTGTGGGTATCCATCACATATCCTGTCTTCTCATACACCTCACGGATCGTTGCCGCGGTCTGTTCCTCTGTCGCATATCCGGCTTCAAAATCCTGAAGTCCTGCCTTCATATCTTCCGTAATCTGATAAACACCCTCATTCTTAAGCGCATTCATCAGTTCCGTATTCTTCCCGTCATCACATCCGGCAATCTGATAGATCAAACGCTCAAGGTTGCTGGAAATCAGAATATCCATAGATGGGGAGGAAGTCAGCACAAACTCCCGGTGCTTCTTATCATAAGTTCCTGTCTGAAAGAAATCAAACAGAACCTTATTCTCATTAGATGCACAGATCAGCTTCCGTATCGGGATCCCCATCTGCTTCGCATAGTATGCCGCCAGTATATTTCCGAAATTGCCGGTAGGTACTACTACATTAATCTCTTCCCCGGATTGGATCTGCTCATTCTCAAGAAGCTTTGCATAGGCATATACATAATAAACCACCTGCGGCACCAGACGGCCGATATTGATGGAATTTGCAGAAGAAAACTGGTATCCCTTCTTTGCAAGCTCTTCTGCAAGCTTCTTATTCTCAAACATTGCTTTTACGCCGCTCTGTGCCTGATCGAAGTTACCATGGATAGCCGCTACGTCAACATTCCTTCCCTTTTGGGTTAACATCTGCAGTTCCTGCACTCTGCTGACGCCGTTCTTCGGATAAAAAACTATGATCCGGGTTCCCTCCACATCCGCAAAGCCTGCCATCGCCGCCTTACCTGTGTCCCCAGAGGTTGCCGTCAGGATCACAATCTCATTCTGTACCTGATTCTTCTTCGCCGATGTAGTCAGAAGATGCGGCAGGATTGACAGCGCCATATCCTTAAAGGCAATCGTCGCTCCATGAAATAGCTCCAGATAATAGATGCCGTCCGCCTTTACAAGAGGCGCGATCTCTTCTGTATCAAACTTGGAATCATAAGCCTTTCGGATACAGTCCTTCAACTCTTCCTCTGTAAAATCCGCAAGAAATTCCTTCATAACTGTATACGCAGTCTCCTGATAAGACATGCCCTTCAGCTCATCCACAGATACAGGAAGCTTCGGAATCTGTTCCGGCACAAACAGCCCTCCATCATCTGCCAGACCTTTTAATATTGCCTGAGAGGCTGTCACTGCAGCGTCAGAATTTCTTGTACTTTTATATCGTATATTCATTGATCGCCTGTCCTTTCCCCATTGGTTACACTTCTTTTTTACTATTCGTATAGTTTACCAAACCTCCGGCCGCAATCAGCTCCTGCATAAACTCCGGGAAGGCCTGCCCCTGGAACTGGGTTCCCCTGGTAAGGTTATAGATCCTGCCGCTGTCAAAATCTATCTCTACCTCATCACCAGCCTCAATTCCCTTTGCCGCCTCCGGACACTCAATAATCGGAAGCCCGATATTAATTGCATTCCGGTAAAATATTCTCGCAAAGGTCTCTGCAATTACACAGCTTACTCCTGCAGTCTTAAGACACAAAGGCGCATGCTCTCTGGATGAGCCGCAGCCAAAGTTCTTATTGGCAACGATCATGTCTCCCGGCTGAACCTTTCCCGCAAATTCGGGATCAATATCTACCATGGCATGACTCGCCAGCTCTTTGGCATCAAAGGAATTCAGATACCTTGCCGGAATAATAACATCCGTATCTACATTATCTCCATATTTAAATACATGACCTAACGCTTTCATGCTCTGTCACCTCCAACTTTCTCCGGATTTGCAATACATCCTGCAATTGCGCTCGCCGCCGCAGTCTCCGGCGAAGCAAGGTAGATCAAAGATTCCACATGTCCCATTCTTCCTACAAAGTTACGGTTTGTGGTAGAAACACACCTTTCGCCCGCCGCCATTACTCCCATATGGCCTCCCATACAGGGGCCGCAGCTCGGCGTATTGACTGCACAGCCCGCATCTACAAAGATATCCAGCAAGCCTTCCGCAATACACTGCTTGTATATCTTCTGTGTTGCCGGAACCACCATAACACGCACATCCGGGTGCACCGTATGTCCCTTCAGAACCGCCGCCGCCTTCCTCAGATCAGACATACGGCCGTTGGTGCAGGAGCCGATCACAACCTGATCGATCTTAATCGGTTCCATAGCTTCTATCTCGTCAATGGTTTTCGCATTGCCCGGAAGGTGCGGAAATGCAACCGTCGGGCGTACCTCCGCCAGATCAATCTCAATCACATCGTCATACACCGCGTCCTCATCGGCTTCATATACCTTATATTCTTTCTTACAGTGCTCCTTTAAATATTCCTCTGTCTGCGCGTCAACCGGGAATATACCGTTCTTCGCACCTGCCTCGATCGCCATATTTGCAATGGTAAAACGGTCGTCCATAGAAAGCTCCGCAATACCCTCTCCTGTAAATTCCATTGATTTATAGAGAGCGCCGTCCACACCGATCCTGCCGATAATATGAATAATAATATCCTTACCGCTGACATACTTAGACGGTTTCCCCGTCAGAACGAACTTTATCGCGCCAGGCACCTTAAACCACAGCTCTCCGGTAGCCATTCCAGTGGAAATGTCTGTCGTACCCACGCCGGTAGAAAATGCCCCCAGCGCCCCGTATGTACAGGTATGTGAATCGGCGCCGATGATACATTCTCCTGCTGTCACAACTCCTGCCTCCGGAAGGATTGCATGCTCCACGCCGGATTTCCCCTGTTCAAAATACCAGCCGAGTCCCTGCTCCCTTGCAAATTCGCGGATAGCCTTAGAATTTTCCGCCGACTTAATATCCTTATTCGGCGTAAAGTGATCCGGCACAAAAACTACTTTATCTTTATCAAATACCTTATCTGCCATCTGTTTGAAAATCGGCAGCGCCATCGGCCCGGTGATATCATTAGCCATAACCACATCCAGCTCCGCCATGATCAGCTGCCCTGCTTCCACACTGTCAAGGCCCGCATGTGCCGCCAGAATCTTCTGTGTCATCGTCATTCCCATGATGAATGCGCCTCCTTTTACCTTTTTTTCATTCTATGTGCTATCATAACACAAGTAATCACAGCCGCGCAAGAAAGAATACAGGTAAATAGCCAAATGGATATATTCGCCGCATCTCCGGTCCTTACAGGCGCGGCTTTTTTGGATTCCACAGGTTTTTCCGGTATTTCCGGCTCCTCATACACTTCCTCCTCAGGCTCATTATCCGTCACCGTTCCCAGATGCACCGTAGTCTTATCTCTCGATATAGTCACAGTAAATGGCGGTACCAGTTCATAGGATTGATTGCTTTCACAGCGCAGCTCTTCCACGATATACGTATCAAATGGGAGCGCTCCTCTGGCATCCTCCGGTTCGACCGGAGTCCCGTCTCTTTTTACGCCGAACCATACGCCGTCTCTGGAGGATGCTCCTGCATTCGTATTTCCTGTATGCAGATTCCACTCAGCCTTTGTAGATATCTGTCCGTTCTCATCCGTAATCATGATATGACTCTCTCCGGTCGTATTGCTGGTAACCTGAAACGGCACGCCGGCAAGCCTTGCATGGGTTCTGTCTGCAATCTTCACAAGCTCCAGATCACCCCGGATCACATAGTCGTATGTCCTGCATACATTGCCGCCCTCCATTTCGGCTGTATTCTCATTCTGCCGGATTCTTGTAACATATTTCTCCTCAAATACCTCATCGCCATTATTCTGAAAGAAAACCCTTTCCAGCAGATATCCTCTCGGCGCGCCGGTTTCTTCTACCGTAATAGTTCCCAGCGGAAGTACCGGCTGGCCGCCTGCCTCATAAAAAGAATCGCCGCCTGTCCGATACGTTTCATCCAGCCTGCAGAGATACAGAGTCTCTCCGTCCTTCTCCTCTTCTTTTGTCTCCAATACCCATGTGCGTTCCGGCTGCTCAGGCAGATTATCAGCCGTATAATATCCCCCATAAAAACAAACCGTAAATTCTGCCCCTGCAAGAGATGCGGCTCCCAGAGGATGTCCTTCCATGCTTTCCGCATCCTGCTTCTCGATCAGCAGTCCCAGTGTATCCCAAACCGGCGCATCCGCCGTTTCCAGAATCCGGGTTTCCTCCTGAATAACAGCAGCCGGATAAACTTCCGGATCCAGCTGATACCCTTCCGGAGCTTTAATTTCCTTTACGTAATATGTTCCCGGCTCCAGCTCAGCAGTATTGCTGTTTCCTGCTTCATCTGTCACAAGAACCGCCCTCTGATTTATGCAGGACTCTTCTGTATATACCCCGTATTCCGCCCCTTTCAGCGTATAACAGCTGTTATACTCCACCAGTTCTGCATCTGTATTTTCCTTCTTCAGCTTCAGCCATCCCACAGGGTTGTAATCCCAGAATGCCAGATCCTGTGTCGTATTAATTCCATCTGATACTACATACACATCGAATCCCCTCGGTGCGCCGGGAAGCGGGGCAATACGGTCAATAAACGCCTGCCCGTAACCGTAAAAATTATCATCATGCCCGTTTGCCACTGAACCTGCCAGACATGTCTCCACAAAGGATGCTCCTACATCCCCCGGCCCTCTCCAGCCGTAATAATAAATCTTGCGCATCAGATCATTGCCGTGATTCTCAGCCGTATAAACCGCATTGGTAACAAGGGTCGTCCCTGCCTTGGTCGGAGAATCCAGCTCATGACAGACACACATAGCAGGGATCCCTCCGTCAATCTCAAAATACCCTACGCGAAGCTCGCCTTCGTTATATCTGGTATCATAATACGTCAGCTGATGGGTATCTTTCACGCTTCTCTCTCCTGATGCCGACGCGGCGAGCTTCATTCTCCCCGTCAGCAGTGCCAGCATCATCACAGCCGCAAGCACGATAAATACCAACTGTTCCCTGTTCAATTTTCTTCGTTTTTTCATACAATTCCTCCTTAAACAAAAATAAAGTTACCGCGATAAGGATTTGTCATTTCATATCTTTTTCGGAAAACAGGGTGAACCATCCCCAGGCGAACTGCCGTTAGAATTTCCTGAATAGAATGTAAAAACTGACTTATCGGTGAATATCGACATAATAATGCATTTTTTCAACATTGTCAAGACATAATTCGGATTTATTTCAACTAAAAATATTTATCATAAACGGGCGGAGTTCTGCTGTCTCCGCCCGCACAAAACGATTCTTTATTCACCTGTACAGACTTACTTCCGCACTGTTCTCATGCTCTTTTTAAGCTCCTGCAGCGCAGCCTTGTATTTTCTTGATTCCATGCCCGGAAATGCCTGAAGGAGACGTTCTCCCACCACTCCCTTTTCCTTGAGCAGCTTCTCGTAGCGGGCATGCAGCTCTTCCTTTTTCGCCAGCAGTTCCTCACGGCGGATGCGCCGTTCTGCATCGTATTCTGCTTTAAGCTCCCTGCCGGCTTCTTTTGCGTACCGGGCCTTCTCCTTAAGCTTCTCTTCCTTTTCCATGCCCTCTTTCACATTCTCGTAAATGTTCTCTCCCATCCTGTCAGACAGCTCATGGAGCTCTGACGCAATCTTATCCATTGCCTCCAGCTTCTTATTCAGCTTCAGCACTGCCGATGCCGTCACATACAAATCCGCAGACATTGCTATCGCACATACGATCAGAACGATCAATCCGATCATAAACGGAATATGTATCACCACGCCTTTGACCATAGGCTGGAAAACCTTCATAATAAAGACACAGAACACACCCCATATCAATGAGAATACCAGGCATACGTATCCGCCGATATTCAAGGGCTGATCCGTGTAATCCCACCATTTATGATGAAACAGCCTGTCCATTACAAATCCGGTAATTCCTTCAATTACCGTAACAAGCGCTACGGATGCCGCATACAGCACCGCAAGATTTCCTTTTACCTCTCCAAGGCAGTAGATAACCGATACCACACCCACGCCGTAAATCGGACAGATCGGACCATTTAAAAATCCCCTGTTTACAAACTCTCCCTGCTTAGCCGCAGCATAGGCAACCTCCACACACCAGCCGAGCACTCCATATATAAAGAAAAATGCCGCTAAATGGTATAATTCCATAACATCACCCCGCAATTATATAACTTTCAGTCATTATATGCCAGATTGTAAATTTCGTCAAATAGTGCTATACTTCTTTCCGTAGTAAAAACTATTATACAGCGAGGTCTATTATGGTTTTAAAAGAAGGTAAGAATCATCACACCTATGAGGTGCTTTCCATTCACATAGAATTACAGCTTGAACGTCGCCTGCAGGCCCTCGGCCTTACAGAAGGAAGCCTGATCACGGTGCTCAACAATGACAAGCAGGGTTCTCTCACCGCCAAATTCAGAGGAACCCGCTTTGCACTGGGGAAAAGGATTGCTGATAATATTGAAGTCAGGGAGGCAGAGACAGATGAACAGAACAATTAATGTCGGATTTATCGGAAATCCAAACTGCGGAAAAACAACGCTGTTTAATGCCTATACCGGCGCCAATCTAAAGGTTGCCAACTGGCCGGGCGTTACCGTCGAGAAAAAGGAAGGACATACCTCCTACGAGGGACAGGATTATAAACTGATCGACCTTCCGGGCATTTACAGTCTCTCTTCCTATACTATGGAAGAAAAGGTTTCCAGAGAGTGTATCTTAAGCGGCGAGGTCGATGTGATCGTTGATGTAGCTGATGCCTCCAGTCTGGAGCGGAACCTCTATCTGACCCTCCAGCTGATCGAACTTGGAAAGCCTGTGATTCTGGCGCTGAACATGATGGATATCGTAGAAGAGCGGGGCATGGAGATTGATCTGCACCGCCTTCCGGAAATGCTCGGCATTCCGGTTATTCCGGTTTCTGCCAGAAAAAAGACCGGGCTCTCCATCCTGATGCATGCAGTTGCGCACCATCAGACCTTTGGAAGCCAGGGTCCCCTGATCCATCACCATCACACCGGCAGGGATATCCGCCACAAGCACAACCATCACGAAGAATACGCCATGGTTTATCAGGATTTGATCGAAGATAAGATCGACCTGCTGATCGAGCGCATTACCAATACATATCCTGACTTTACCAACAAGCGGTGGCTGGCTATTAAGTATCTGGGAAAGGATCAATCCGCTATAGAAGGATGGCCTCTTGATACAGCGGATATATTAGACCGCGTTTACGAAAAGGAAATCATCAATCAAAAATATGATTTTATAGAAGAAATCATTTCCGAAACACTGGTCAACAAATCCAGCAAGGAAGAACGGACCGACCGTATCGACCGCATTCTTACCGGCAGATACACCGGCCTTCCCATCTTCCTTGCCATCATGGCTCTGGTTTTCTTTCTGACCTTTTTCGTAGGAGATTTCCTGAAAGGGTATTTTGAGATTGCACTGGAAGCCTTTTCTGTATTTGTTTCCAACGGGATAGCCGCCATCCATGCCGGAGGAATGGTTACTTCGCTGGTCGTTGACGGCATCATCGCCGGAGTCGGCGGAATCCTCACCTTCCTGCCGAATATCTTCATTCTGTTTCTGGCGCTTGCCTTTCTGGAGGACAGCGGATATATGGCAAGAGTCGCCTTTGTCATGGATGACATCATGAGCGGCCTCGGCCTGTCCGGACGGGCATTTATCCCGCTGCTTCTGGGCTTCGGCTGCTCTGTTCCTGCCATTATGGCGTCCCGGGCATTGGAGCACCGCAGAGACCGGATGAAGACTATACTAATTACACCGTTTATGTCCTGCAGCGCCAGACTTCCGATTTATGTGCTGTTTTCTTCTATGTTTTTTGGAAAATACGCTATGGCAGTCTGTTACTCCATGTATCTGCTGGGGATTGCAGTCGCAATTCTTACGGCCTTCCTCCTGTCAAAGATTGACGGCAGCAAGTCCGAGCACGCACTGCTCATTGAACTTCCGGAATATAAAACGCCCAACGCCAGAACTATCGCCATCTATGTGTGGGAAAAGGTGAAGGATTATCTGACAAGGGCAGGTACCATTATTTTCCTTGCGTCTGTGGTAATGTGGGTACTGCTGAATTTCGGTCCGGCCGGATATGTAACCGATATCAGCACAAGCTTCGGCTCCTATATCGGTAAATTTATCGTACCCCTGTTCCGGCCTCTGGGTCTGGGATACTGGCAGATCATCGTAGCGCTGATTGCCGGGATCGCCGCCAAGGAAGTCGTGGTGTCCAGCTGCGGAGTCCTTTTCGGTATCCAGAATATTGCCGCATCCCAGGGAATGGCCGCGGCTCTCACTGTATTAAACAGCATGGGCTTTGGTATGGCAAATGCCTATGCCTTGATGGTTTTCTGTCTGCTTTATGTCCCCTGCACAGCAACAATCGCCACCATTTACCGGGAAACAGGCAGCAAAAGGACCTCTGCGCTGTTCGTACTCTTTCAGCTTACAGCCGCATGGATCGTAAGCTTCCTGTTTTATCAAGGCCTGTCGCTTATCCTGTAGCAAAACTATTCCGCCTATGCAGTCCGGTTTGATCCCGGAACGCATAGACGGAATAGTAAGTTCAGACTTTACTGTATCTTCTTTAACAGCGCCAGCTTATTTTTAAAAGGCGCATACCGGATCGGGACATCAATCAGTCCCGATTTTTTCATGATGCTCTTCCTGTGGGTAAAGGTATCAAAGCTGTCTCTGCCGTGGTAGCCTCCCATTCCACTGTTTCCTACCCCGCCAAAAGGCATGTAGGATGTGGCAAGATGCACCACCGTATCGTTAATACAGCCGCCGCCATAAGAAATATGTTTCAAAATACCGGCTTCCCTCTTTTTATCCCTTGTAAAATAGTAGAGCGCCAGCGGCTTCGGCGCCGCATTCACCATCTGGATTACTTCCTTCATATCGTAGAAGGTCAGTACCGGAAGCAGCGGCCCGAATATCTCCTCCTGCATTACCGGACTCTTCCAGTTCACCTGATCTAACACCGCCGGGGCAATCTTGAGGGATGTCCGGTCACTCTCCCCGCCGTAAATCACTCGTGCGCCTTCCATCAATCCCAGCACCCGGTCAAAATGCTTCTCATTGATCATCTTTGGATACTCTTTATTTGCCAGTACATCCCTGCCGTACATCTTCCGGATATACTTTTGAATCTGCTTGACCAGCTTATCCTTCACGCCTCTCTGCACAAGAATATAATCCGGTGCCACGCAGGTCTGTCCGCAGTTTAAGAATTTCCCCCAGACAATCCTCTTTGCGGCCAGCTTCAAATCCGCTGTCTCATCCACAATACACGGACTTTTGCCGCCAAGCTCCAGACTGACCGGCGTAAGGTGCGCCGAGGCTTTCTCCATCACGTATTTCCCCACATTCACACTGCCTGTAAAGAAAATATAATCAAACTTCTCATCCAGAAGAGCCTGATTGGCCTCTCTTCCCCCTTCTACTACAGAAATATACTCTGCCGGAAATAATTCTCTGATCATCTCCGCCATTACGCGGGTAGTATTCGGCGAATATGCTGACGGCTTTACTATCGCACAATTTCCTGCACAGATTGCTCCCACGAGGGGCGCGATTGTCAGCTGAAACGGATAATTCCAGGGAGACATAATGAGCACCACCCCATACGGCTCCGGATAGATAAAAGATCTCGACGGAAACTGGGTGATCGGTGTCTTAACCCGCTTCGGCGCGGCCCATTTCCGTATATGTTTTAAGGTATACCGTATCTCTTCCTTCACGATACCGATTTCCGCCGCATATGCCTCAAAAGGAGACTTGTTAAGATCCTGATACAGCGCATCCAGGATCTCCTGCTCATGTCCGCAAATCCACTGGTACAGATTCTTAAGCTGCCGGATCCTGAAATCCACATTCTTACATTCTCCCTGCCCGAAATACGCTCTCTGGGCATGCAGCATATCCTTATAGTCTGTCATCGTTTTTCACTCCTATCTGTTCTGCTTACGATTACAATAATGCATTTTTATTTTATCCACAAAATACGTACCGCTCCAGACGGCGGAACGCCTCCTGCACACGCGCAGACGGCAGCGCCAGATTCATGCGGATATGGCAGGATCCGTTAAATGCGCGGCCGTCCTGCCAGAATACCCCGGCCTCACACCCGGCCTTCTGTAGTTCATCAATGGTTTTTCCGTGCTTTTCGCACCATCCCATGCAGTCCAGAAACAGCATGTATGTTCCTTCCGGTTTCGATACCTCCACTCCTTTAAAGTGCTCCCGGATAAAATCACAGGCAAAATCCACATTCTCTGAGAGCACCTGTCTGAGCTCATCCACCCACTCGGCGCCCTTGGGCTGGTATGCCCCTATCAGGGCATGCATGGAAAGCACATTCATTTCGTTATAATGGGACAGGGAAGATTCCTTTTCCATCCTATCCTGCAGCGTCTTATTATAGATAATATGATAGCTTCCCACCAGGCCTGCCAGATTAAATGTCTTAGACGGCGCATACAAAGCGATAGTCCGGTTCCTTGCCTCCCCGCTGACAGACTGGGTCGGAATATGCTTATGGCCGTGCAGGATAATATCCGACCAGATCTCATCGGATACCACCATCACATCATGCTTCTCAAACAGTTCCATCATCTGTTCAAGCTCCCGGCGCTCCCACACGCGCCCGCAGGGATTGTGCGGCGAACAAAACACGGCCGCATGAATCTTCTCCTCAACAATCCTCCGTTCCATATCTGCAAAATCCATCCGCCATATGCCGTTTTCATCCCGGGTCAGAGGCGAATGTACCATGTGATACCCATTATTCGTCAAAGCATTCGTAAATCCTATATAAGTCGGCGTGTGGATCAGCACGCTGTCCCCTCTGGAGCAGAATACATTCAGCGCACTGACCACCCCGCCCAATACTCCGTTCTCGTAACCGATGCATTCACGGGCAAGACCCGTCACCCCATTTCTCTCTTCCTGCCACCGGATAATTGAATCATAATATTCCCCGGACGGCAGAAAATATCCAAACGCCGGATGCTCCAGCCGCCTGCGGACCGCCTCCTGAATAGACGGAAGCACAGGAAAATTCATATCTGCCACCCACATTGGTATCAGGTCAAGTCCATCCTTTATCTGCACCTGCTTCCCGATTGCTCCCTCCGGAGCATCCACCGCCAGAGCATCCTTTCCCTTCCGGTCCATTATTGTTGTAAAATCATAATTCATGATACTTTTTCTCCTTCATAAACAGAAGCCCCCAAACAGTTATTTGAGGGCATTTGCAAAATCTCCGGTTATTTATTTGCCTTCGTAGCAGATAACGCTGTCCACGTCATACTTAGTCAGCTTCTCTCTGCCCTTCAGGCCTGCAAGCTCCATAAGAAAGACAATCTTCACCACCTCGCCGCCGAGCCGCTCTACCAATTTAGCCGCAGCCTCAATGGTTCCTCCCGTGGCAATCAGATCGTCGATCAGGACAACCCTCTGCCCCGGCTTTATAGAGTCCTTATGCATCTCGATCACTGCACTTCCATATTCAAGCTCATATTCCATAGACACCGTTTCCCTTGGAAGCTTTCCTTTCTTGCGCACCAACACAAACGGCTTGTTCAGATTATAAGCCACCGGCATTCCAAATATAAATCCTCTGGACTCTGTGCCTGCGATCACATCAAATTCCACTCCCTCCAGCCGTTTCTGTATCTCATCAATGGCAAGATGAAGTCCCTCTGCATCCTGCAGAACACTTGTCACATCACGGAAAATGATCCCCTTCTCCGGAAAATCCGGAATACTAACTACATATTCTTCAATTTTTTTCATTGGTATCCGCTCCTTCATAAAATAATCTGTGCTCAGTATAGCACAACTTTCGGTAAATTTCTATGAAGCGCTGATAAAATCGCCGCTTCCTTAGAGCCTCCGGCAGATTCACACAGCACTCTCCGCAAGATATCTTGCCACATGGATACCGCTTGCCGACGCATGGGAAAGGGAATGGGTCACGCCGCTGCAGTCCCCGATCACAAAGAGTCCCTTGTGCCTGGTCTCCAGATTTTCGTCAATCTCCACTTCCATATTATAGAATTTCACCTCCACGCCGTAAAGCAGGGTATCATCGTTGGCCGTTCCCGGTGCGATCTTATCCAGCGCATAGATCATCTCAATGATACCGTCCAGAATACGCTTCGGCATGACAAGGCTCAAATCTCCCGGTGTTGCCGCCAGAGTCGGCACCACATAGCTCTCTGAAATCCTCGACGGGGTGCTTCTCCTTCCCCGGATCAGATCGCCGAACCGCTGCACCATGACGCCTCCGCCCAGCATATTAGACAGCCGTGCGATGCTCTCGCCATAGCCGTTGCTGTCCTTAAACGGCTCCGAAAAATGCTTGGATACCAGCAGTGCAAAATTGGTATTCTCCGTGTGACGCTCCGGATCCTCATAGCTGTGTCCGTTCACTGTAACAATTCCATTGGTATTTTCATTTACCACGACACCCCGGGGATTCATGCAGAAGGTTCTGACCAGATCCTCAAACTTGGCTGTACGGTATACGATTTTGCTCTCATACAGCTCATCTGTCAGATGGGCAAATACCTCCGCCGGAAGCTCTACCCTCACGCCGATATCAACACGGTTGGATTTGGTGGGGATTTCCAGCTCCCTGCACACCCCCTCCATCCACTTACTGCCGCTCCGTCCCGCTGAGATCACACATTTCCCGCAGGTATACACCGCATTCTTGGTATAGACCTCGTATCCGTCCCCATTTCTCCCCACTTTCTCCACTGGAGTCAGGAAATGGAAGGTCACCTTATCCTTCAATTCATTGTATAAATTCTCCAGAACAATGTAATTCATATCTGTCCCCAGATGGCGGACGGAAGCGTCCAGAAGATGCAGGTCATTCTGCAGACAGGTTTTCTTAATTTCCGTATTTGCCGTAGAGTACAGCTTCGTCCCTTCCCCGCCGTGGGAAACGTTGATCGCATCTACGTACTCCATTAGGGCAATCGCCTCATTTTTCCCAATATATTCATGCAGGGTTCCGCCAAATTGGTTGGTAATATTATATTTTCCATCTGAAAATGCCCCTGCTCCGCCGAAACCGTTCATGATCCCGCAGCTCTTACAGCGGATACAGCTTTTGATCTTCTTTCCGTCAATCGGACATTTCCTCTTTTCAAGACTGTTTCCCGCCTCCAATACCGCAATCTTTAATTCCGGCCTCAGCTTCACCAGCTCGTAAGCCGAGAAAATTCCTCCCGGCCCCGCCCCGATAATAATCACATCATAATCCATATTGATTTCTCCCTTCTATTTCTTAAAATGATGCCTGCCGATTTCAACATCCATCACTTACTATTCTTTTCTCAGGATATCCACCGTATGTCCCGAAGCGCCCATCAAATCCATCCGTTCACAGGTTGCTAAATGATATTTTAAAAAAACATTAAATTCTTCTTCATCCAGAGCATTCAAAAAAGGCCTCATGTAATTTGCCGCTCCGTCTGCCGCAATAATCTGGATCCGCTTTAATCCAGACGCCTCATTCAGTTTATCAATATCCTCTAACCGGACCATGCTGTACAGCTCATTCGCCGTTCTGGTACAGTGAAAGCTCTCATCCAGCATCCCGGTCTTAAGCGCTTCTTTGATATGCCGTTCCTTAAATGCATAGGTGATCACACTGAATTCATTCATAATATAAGCCGCCAAAAGGATGCCTCCGGTTTTCAGCACCCGCCGTGCCTCTGCAAATGCCTGCCGCTTCTCAGCCTCCCCGTGAAGATGATATAGCGGTCCAAACAGCAGTACCATATCAAATGCCTCAGCCTCAAACCGTTTCAGCCGCAGGGCATTTCCCTGATATGCCTTTACAAGGCTGGATTTCGCCTTAAGCCGTCCCAGATTATGCTTCACCAGCTCTACTGCCGACACATCGTATCCTTCCTCCGCCAAAGCAATACTGTAGCGCCCCGTTCCGGCACCGATATCCAGAATCCGGATCCGGGATTTCTCCCTGCCTGTCCTGTCCGAAATCTCCTTCAGATACTTATGGATATATCTCATGGATGTGAGGAACTCCACTTGTCCGTGACGGCTGTTCAGACGCTTATCCTCATTAAATTTATTATAATACTCTTCCAAAGTTCCCATACACAGACTCCCATATTTCGTTCTAAATCCCGGATTCTGCCGGGTATGGGCCAAAACAGCCTCCATCCATTAGTATATCAGGCATCTTCATCTGCCGCAACGAAAATCCCCTTCTGCATTGCGGTTTTTAGGAAAGAATGGTATATTATCAGACAGATAAAAAGCAATTTACGGAGGAAAAAGCCATGCCATATTGTACAGAATGCGGAACCAGATTAATAAAGAAGCATTTAGAAAACGAAGGAGACATCCCTTACTGCGAAACCTGTAAGGCCTTCCGTTTCCCGACATTTAATACAGCCATAAGCACCATCGTCTACACGCCGGATGCTAAGAGACTTCTGCTGATCAAGCAGTACGGAAAGGACCGCAATATCTTAGTGGCCGGATACGTGAATAAGGGAGAATACGCCGAGCACGCCTTAAGGCGGGAAGTCCGTGAGGAAATCGGCCTGAATGTCATAAGCTGCTGCTTCAATCGGAGTGAATACTATGAAAAAAGTAATACCCTGATGCTGAATTTTGCCTGCATGGCAGATTCCGATGATTTAAGCGGTGTAACCCCGGAGGTCGATCACGCCGCATGGTACACCCCAGAGGAATCAAGGGAAGCCATCTACCACGACTGCCTTGCAGAGCGGTTTCTCCTGCACTGGCTGAACAAGCGGGAGTACTACGATATGGAGCATGAAACCTATCATTTCTAAACCGATGCCTGAGCAAACACGCCTCCGGACAGGAAGAACTGCGCCTCACGACGCAGTCCTTTTATGTCTGATGCAGTTTTCCAGCTGGTTACCCCACATGAAATCCGCTGGACGTTACATGTGCCGCCTGATTCCCAAGCTCATCCTTCACCTCGATCACATAATAGCACATAGACCTTCCGTCCTTCACCTGTTTTGCCTCGGCAATCATCCTCTTTCCCTTTACTTTCCCCAGATAAGTAATCTGGGCTGTCTGGGATACCACCACCTTTCCCTGCCAGTTCGAGGCCGCGGCAAAAGCAAAATCTGCAATCGTAAAAATTGCGCCTCCCATCACGCCTCCGACTGCATTGTAATGATGCTCATCCAATTCCATCACGACCCTTGCATAGCCGTCCCTGACTTCCTCAATGACGGCTCCGTTATCCGTAGCAAAACGATCCTTTGCAAACCGCTCCTGTACTTTTTTTAAAATATCAGAATCCATAATCCGGCTCCTTCCTAATTGAACGACTGCTCTGTACGCTCAATAATCTCATCCTGCAGCGGTTTATCCAGGTTGCGGAAGAAATCGCTGTATCCGGCAACACGCACGATCAGATCCTTATATTCCTCTGGATTCTTCTGCGCCTCAACCAGCGTCTGCCTGTCAATCACATTAAACTGAATGTGATGTCCGTCCATAGAAAAGTAAGAACGGATCAGGCTGGCCATATGGTCAAGCCCCTCTTCGCCCGCAACCACGTCCGGCGTAAACTTCTGGTTCAGAAGTGTCCCGGCTGTTGCAAGATGATCCATCTTTGCACAGGACTTAATAACCGCTGTCGGCCCGTTGGTATCTGCTGATTTCTCCGGGGAAATGCCCTCGGATACCGGCTTGTGAGCCTTTCTTCCATTTGGTGTTGCAAGGATCACATCGCCGAAGTATACATGGCAGGTAGTCGGAAGCATATCCACGCCGTACTTTCCGCCCTTCATATTCGGACGGCCTGTTATCGTACTTCTGTACAGTTCAAATACATCCTGCATAATATCATCGGCATAATCATCGTCATTACCGTATTTCGGAGTCTTATCATGAACCATACGGTAGATCCTATCATACCCCTCATAGTTATGCTCCATCGCCTCAATCAACTCTTCCATCGTGAAGTTCTTCTTGTCATATACATTGTATTTTACAGCTGCAAGACAGTCGGTAACCGTACCGATACCTACCCCCTGGATATAACAGGTATTGTATCTTGCGCCGCCTGCATTGTAATCCTTCCCATTGGAAATACAGTCATTTGTCACAACAGATAGACAAGGTGCCGGCATTTCCTGCGCATACAGTTTCTCGATCACATGATTGCCGCGGATCTTAATATTCACAATATGCTCCAGCTGTTTCTCAAAGGCTTCCCACAGTTCGTCGTATGTCTTAAAGTCCTTCGCATATCCAAGCTCCAGCCCGATCTGCTTGCCGGAATACGCATCAAATCCGTTAAATAATGTCAGCTGGAACACCTTCGGGATATTCAGATATCCGGTAAGAATATATGCCTCGCTTCCCCATGCCCCGGTCTCTACACATCCGGATGAGCCGCCGCGCCTCGCATCCTCCAGACTCTTCCCGGCATTCACAAGCTCCATGATCTGCGCCTCTGTGTTATAAAATGCAGGCTGTCCCCAGCCCTTTCTGGACACCTCGCAGGCTCTCTTTAGGAACTTGGCAGGCGTCTTCTTGCTGATGGTTACATTAGAGTTCGGCTGAACCAGCTTCATCTCATCCATGCAGTCTAGAATCAGGTAGCTTACATTATTTACACCGCTGCGTCCGTCCGGAGTCACACCGCCTGTATTGATATTTGCAAAATCCGTATAGGTAGCGCTTTCTTTCAGTGTAATGCCGACCTTAACCGGCGCCGGCTGATTGTAAAACTTCACCCACAGACACTCTAATAGCTCCAGCGCTTTCTCATCATCCAGAATGCCCGCCTCCATGTCTCTCTCATAATATGGGTTCAAGTGCTGGTCAAGCCTTCCCGGGCTGAATGCATCCCAAGGATTCAGCTCGGTTGTAACTGCAAGGTGTGTAAACCAATACAGCTGGATTGCCTGCCAGTATGTCTGCGGCTTATGGGCCGGAACCACCTCAAGGTTCGCCGCAATCTGCAGAAGCTCTGCCTTTCTGGTCTCATTCTCCTCTTTTTCTGCCATTTCAAGGGCAAGCTTACGATAACGCTCTCCAAGGATGATCACAGCATCGCAGGAAATATCCATCGCCTTTAGCTCTTCGCATTTATTTACCGCATCCGGATCGTTCATATAATCCAGCGCATCCATAGTTCTCTTAATCTTCTCTTTATAATCCAGATATCCCGTCGTAAATACCTGCCCGCCGCCACAGGTATGTCCCGGTCCTCTCTGCTCCATAAACTCGGTAAACATGCCGGCGCTGTAGCATTCCTTCCACTCCGGCGTCATCCTTTCAAGAATCTTCTCCCTCATGCTTCTTCCTGTCCAGTAAGGGATAATCTCCTCTGCCTGGAGCTTTCTGTCCTCCTCTGTCGTCTTAAAGGACACCAGCTCGCGCTCGCTCATAACCACCATATCCTCTACGCTGTGACAGCAGAGTTCCGGAAATGTAGGAGACGCCTGCGGGTCTTTCCCCTTCTCCCCCACGATCAGCTCGCCGTCTCCCAGATACAGCGTCTTATTGGAAAAATATTCCATCAAAACCATTGCTCTCATAACCGGAATGGAGTATTTTCCATCATTCTCTTTGTAGAAATCTGTCTCAATCTTTGCCCTTTCCAGATCAATATGGACTGGTGTTGTCACACTCACCTCACGGAGCTTCTGAATTCTCTCATTCATACCACGCAGTTTTGCCATGTTATTACCCTCCTATTTTTGTGTCTGCAAACCCGGCCTCAATAAAGATCTGGACAAACTCCTCCAGCTCTTCTCTGCCCGGTGCATGTAAATCTGTTCCCTTATATTCCATATCCAGTTTCTGATATTTGCCGCTTCCTGTATCATGATAGGGCAGCAGATTGATCTTAGCTGGATGGATATTCCGTTCCCTTAGAAAACTGACCGTCTCTTTCATATTCTTCTCATTACCATTTACTTCTTTAATGACTGGAATCCGTATGTAAATTCTGGCACCATCCCTGGCAAGACGCACCAGATTCTCCAGAATCAGCTCATTATCCACTCCAATATATTTCTTATGAAGCTCCGGATCCATAACCTTCACATCATACAGAAATGTATCTACATAAGGAAGAAGCTGCTGAAATCTCTCATAAGGGACATACCCGCAGGTGTCAATGGTCAGCGTTACATCCTGACGGCTCAGCTCCTTCGCGGCCGCCAGGACATAGTCCATATCCGCCGCCATAACTTCCCCGCCGGAAAAGGTCACTCCCCCGCCGGACTCCTCGTAAAACATCTGATCCTTCATAAGCTCCTTCGCAAGCTCCTTCACCGTATATTCACGGCCGATGATCTCACGCAGTCCGGCCGGACAGAAGTTCTCACATTTCCCGCATAAAACGCAGGCCTTCTTATCCAGTATCGGTTTCCCTTCCTTCATGCTAAGAGCCTTACTGGGACAGGCCTTCACGCAGGCGCCGCAGCCTGTGCACCTTCCTGAATCAAACTGCATCTCCCTCTCGTACCGCTGAGTCTCCGGATTATGGCACCACTCACACCGCAGGGGACATCCCTTGAAAAAAACAGAAGTGCGGATGCCGTCTCCGTCATGAACAGAAAACTTCTGTATATTTGTAATATTCTTCATTATATTATCCTTTTACTCTATAAATCTGATGTAAACCGTGCTCCCGTCCTCATACAAAACCTCATTTTTCAGTTTATGTAATCCGTTCCTCACAATATTGTTCAACTAATCGTATAAATTCATCAGCCTCCGCAACTTGCCGCTCGGACTCTTGCCTGCTCGCAATATAGAAATCATCATAAATCTTTTCGTGTCCCTGTATCTTCTTTAGACTGCTCCATATAAAATCATCTCTTCTTTATGGATATTTGCATAGAATGGATACTCTGCAATCCATTTTTTAAAATGCTCCTCACTCTTGACCATCGGCTTTATATCAAGATCATTATCCAAATTAAAATCATAAGTCATATAAGAAAGCTTCTGGCTGTATGCCTTTATATCTAAATCTGGTATATCAAGCAATATCATAATATCCACATCTGAATCTGAACTGAAATCTCCTCTTGCATAAGAACCATATAGAATCACTTTTTACAAATGTGAACCATATATTTTTTAATTTCAGAAATATACTGCTCCATTAAACTCTGTATTGTCTGCGGCATACATTATATCTCCTTTCCATTACACACCTATTTTAATTGCCTGCTACCAATTGTAGTACTTATTTCGATTTACCAAGCTGACTAATATTTTCTTTTAAATACATTCTATAAGAAACTAGAAACCGGTATGGATTCAAATATGATTAACTTATCGTTAACCTCAATCTGTTTCCATCCCATCCTTCAACCGTTTTCTTAAGGATGAGAGACGCTGCAGGCTCCCGGTCTTTCAGACGGCAGGAACATGCCCGTCAGGTCCGCGCCTTCATGCTCCAAAAGCATGATTTTCTTATCAAGCCCTCCTGCATATCCGGTCAGGCTTCCGCCCGCTCCCACTACACGATGGCAGGGAATAATAATGGAAATCGGATTATGGCCGACAGCGCCGCCCACAGCCTGGGCAGACATTCTTTCCCTCCCCATCCGGTCTGCTATTTTCCCGGCAATCTCACCATAAGTAATTACCTGTCCATATGGAATCTGACAGAGGATTTTCCAGACCTCCTTCCGAAAACTGCTGCCCGTCACCCTAAGCGGCAGCTCAGAAATCTCCGGTTTCTCTCCGGCAAAATACCGCTCCAGCCAGCTTCTTACCCCGGCAAACACAGGAAGCTCCTCCTGCACTATGTCCTTTCCCTTCAAAATATCCCGGTCATACTTCTGCCCGTCAATCCACAAACCAATCAAGCTCTCCCCGTCACCGGCAAACGTCAGATTCCCCAGCGGCGACTCACATGGCGCTGTATAATACATGCTCTTTCTCCTCTCTCTTCAAGGCCTTTCTGTACATTATAGCCTGTATTCTGCAAAACACCAAGCCCCTCCGGCAATATTTCACCCCATTGACCAGACTCCTTTTTCCGAATATAATAAAGAAAACTGTTTGTACACCCAATAAGGAGGATTACCATGGAAAATGTTATTGAACTATCCCACCCGCTGATCCAGCACAAGATATCCAAGCTTAGAGACAAGAACACTGGAACCAATGAATTCCGCAAGCTGGTGGAAGAAATTGCAATGCTTATGGGCTATGAGGCATTAAAGGACCTTCCCCTGCATGATATTGAAGTAGAAACGCCGATCGAGACCTGCCAGACGCCTGTGATCGAGGGCAAAACCCTCGCGGTTGTCCCCATCCTCCGGGCGGGTCTCGGCATGGTAAACGGTATGCTGGCTCTGGTGCCTTCAGCTAAAGTAGGGCATATCGGCCTTTACCGGGACGAGGAAACCCATGAGCCCCATGAATACTACTGCAAGCTTCCGGATCCCGCTGACAAACGGCTGATCATCGTTACCGACCCAATGCTCGCCACCGGAGGTTCTGCAGTTGCCGCCGTAGATTTTATCAAACAGCACGGTGGAAAACGCATCAAATTCATGTCCATTATCGCCGCACCGGAGGGTGTGGAAAGGCTTCATGACGCCCATCCGGATGTACAGCTGTATGTCGGCCATATCGACCGGGAATTAAACGATGCCGCCTATATCTGCCCCGGCCTCGGAGATGCCGGAGACCGTATTTTCGGAACCAAATAATAACTACAGGGAGGACTTTATGAGGATTGTATTTTTAGATGTAAAAACCATTGGGGATGACATAGACTTATCCGGCTTTGACGCCTTAGGAGAAGTGATCAAATACCCCTTTTCCACCTCGGCAGAGGTACCGGAACGGGCGGCTAATGCCGATGTCCTGATCGTAAATAAAATACAGATAAACGAGCAGACCATCGGACAGGCTGAGAACCTAAAGCTGGTATGCGTAACCGCCACCGGAACCAATAATCTGGACAAGGATTACCTGGACAGACGCGGCATTGCATGGCGCAATGTGGCGGGCTATTCCACGGAATCCGTGGCACAGCATACCTTCGCCATGCTGTTCTATCTTCTGGAAAAACTACGGTACTATGATGACTATGTAAAGGAAGACCGTTATACGAATGACACGATTTTTACACATTTTGCAGAGCATTTCTATGAATTGAAGGGTAAGACCTGGGGAATCATCGGACTGGGCAGTATCGGGCGGCAGGTTGCCGGAATCGCAGGCGCTTTCGGCGCAAGAGTCATCTATGTCTCGCCCTCCCACAGCGCGCCCCAGAAGGGGTATCATCAGGTAGAGCTTGAGACGCTGCTTCATGAATCCGACATTATCTCCGTCCATGCACCGTTAAATGAACATACTGAAAACCTGATTGATATGAGCGTTCTGAAGAAGATGAAACGAAGCTGTATTTTCCTGAATTTGGGCCGGGGGCCTATCGTTGTGGAATCCGATCTGGCCGATGCGCTGGAGGAAGGCATCATCGCAGCCGCAGGCCTGGACGTACTGTGTGACGAGCCAATGGGGGATACCTGCCCTCTGCGCAGAATCAAAGACAGCAAAAAACTCCTGATCACTCCACACATCGCATGGGCAAGCGTAGAGGCCCGGACAAGACTGATGGCTATCGTTCTTGGTCAGGTAAAGGAGTTCTTTTCACTTTAGGAAAACACGGATCAAAGCGCTTCCTTAGATTTATGAATGCCGGACGGCCGTATAGAAGAGGCCTTGCGGCTTACAAAGCTTACAAACCGTGACAGGAACACCAGCGCTGTTCCGGCAAAAATAGCAAAATCCCCAAGATTATAGGTAATCTCGGTAAGCTTCTGCCATCTGGTCTGAAAGCCGATATAATCAATGACCCTTCCCCGCAGGAAACGGTCAAATATATTGCTGAAGGCGCCGCCGGTAAACAGCATCATCCCTGTCTTTTTTACAAAACGGCGGGGCTTCCTAAGTAATAGCGCATCATACAGGAGCGTTGCCGCGCCAAGCAGCGCCGATATCCATTTCAGGATATCCGGCCTGCTCTCCAGAAGGTTCAGCATCGCTCCTTTATTATATACCTTGCGGAGCAGCACTCTCCCCCCGGCCAATGTTCTTTCCTCGCCGGGGAAAAGGGTTTCCTCTATTCCTTGCTTTAAGCTCACATCCAAGCCGAATACCAGTGCGGCCATCCCTGCAAAAATCAAAAGAGCCATCTATGCTTCTTCCTTAATCTTTGCAATCTCTGCCTTGAGGTCGCCCATCTGCACATCCCGCTTATCAACAGCTTCACAGAGTACGGATATATCACCGTCAACCACCTCGCCGTTTTGATACTTCTCATAAACGATCTTGCCGATATCGATATAATCTCTCTCATTCGCCCTTTTCAGGGAACGGATATCGCTTTTAAGCTTCTGGATCTCAAGTGTATCCTCGGTTCTTTTCCCAATCTCAGCCGCTGCATCCGACAGCTTCTTTCCTAAATCCTCAAAAAAATCTGACATGCTTCTTCTCCTTTTCTCTTACAGCTCTCTTATTGCCTGCAGGGTTCCGTATAAATTCAATGTCCCATAGCCCCACTCTCTGTTCGGATAGTCTATATCCGGCCTCTGTACTGCTCCCAAAATAAACAGTCCCTTTAGCTGCATCGTATTAAATCCAGTGAAACGTGAATTCTGCATAAGCAGCCACTCAATCAAAAGCGCGCCGGCACCGGAGGTTATCGCCGCTGCCGCGCTGGAGCCGGTTCTCCGGATATATCTTCCGCCCGGAAGGACGCCGGTAACATCCACTCCCGGCGCCGCAAAATCCGGTTTCACATCTCCAGTTCTAGTATATCCCCTCCCGGAATTAATATCAATACTATTTTCCGCTCCGTTATAATGGGACACTGTGATCAGAGAATCGGACGAAGACGGCTCTGTAAGCGTCGTTTCCGGACTCGACGCCAGAAATATCACCTCTCCCGTCATAAATTCTTTGATCGGAAGCCAAACATGAAATCTCCCGTCTCCCAAGCGCAGCGGCTCCACCACAATTTTCCAGATTCCCGGCACCGGATCCCTGAAGCGGATAAAAATAAGCTGGGACGTGCTGAACCTTGTCACAATCTGATTGTCTATATAAACCTCCGTGCGCTCAAAAACAAAGCGGAAGGAAAAGGTACTTCCCTGACGGACTGAAATCTGTGGCAGCACCTCCCCAGAGGGCGAAATAACCGATACAGCCATCAGATTAGGAATTTCAGTCCACATTTCCATGGAAAACGCATTTACTCCTTCCCCAATCTGCACCTCTACCTCATTCCGCTCGTCTGTCCCGTTCAGCTGCCCCTGATAATGGTGGCGCTGATTCGCCTCATTTCCTGTCCCCGTTACCACGATCTTGTTACAGGAATTGGCCGTAACCTGCAGCATGATCGCCAGCGCACTGGAGCCGGTGTGTCCGCCAAAATTCGTTCCCAGAGCCACACAGAGCACCAAAGGCATACCATAGCTGTCAGCCACATTTTTCAAATACCGGATTCCCAGCATAATATCATTTTCCTGATAGCATTTTGTATCATGGGATATTCCATAAAAATCCCGGATGTACTCTTTGGCAGGCTTCATCTTCACCATCGCAATGGTCGTCTCCGGCGCCGCCCCCAGAAAACGGTTTTCCACATTTCCGCTGCCGCAGGCCACACTGGCAAGATAGGTTCCATGTCCCTCTATATCCTGCGTTGGCACAATCTCTAGCGGGTTCTCTGAGCGCAGCGCCTCGTTGATCTGCTCCTCTGTATATGCGCTTCCATAACCCAGACCTTCCGGCAGTTCCCCGGTCTGTATGGTCTGGTCCCATATCCCTGCAATTCTAGTGGTTCCGTCCAGATTGCGGAATACGTCAAGGGTATAATCAATCCCGGTATCTACGAACCCGATCATAACTCCTTCCCCCATAAGCTTTAAAGACGGATAATACTGAACCTGACTGATACCTGCCTGGTTCATTGCATCCATGTCCTCCAATGCATAGCATTTGGGAATGGAATTATATACGTATTTCTGATAGCTGATCGGATTCACCAGAGACTTCTCCAGATAAACGATCTCAAATCCATCTCCCGCCTTCTGGTAGCACGGCTCCTCCGGAGGCAGCGGCAGCCTTGCCCTGCCTCCGCTTTCTGATATAATAAAGTCCCAATACTCCTCTGATAACACTTGCTTTCTGCATGTTTCCGGATCCATAAAAAACACCTCATATACCTTCTTTTTAGTATATGAGGCGTTTATTCCTTAATGCATACTAATCTGCAGCGGTTCCTGTCCCCGCAGCATGATCAGCGGACCGCCGGTTCCCTCTATATATTCTCTTGTAATAATTACCTGGCCGATGCTGTCATCCTTTGGGATCTCATACATAATATCCAGCATAAATTCTTCAATAATGGCACGCAGGGCACGGGCGCCCGTGTTCTTTTTAATCGCCTTCTCCGCAATGGCCCGGAGTGAATCATCGTTAAATTCCAGCTTCACCTCATCCAGCGCCAAAAGCTTCTGATACTGCTTGAGGATCGCATTCTTCGGCTCTTTCAATATCTTCACCAGCATATCCTCATCCAGGCCCTGAAGCGTGAAAACAATCGGAAGCCTGCCCAAAAACTCCGGGATCATTCCAAAATTCCGAAGGTCTTCAATAGCCACCTTCTCCAGAATCTTCTTGTCCTTATCATACTTATCCTTCAGCTCCGCATTGAAGCCGATCGTTGCCTGCTTCGTCAGACGCTCCTTGATAATTTTGTCCAGATCCGGAAATGCGCCGCCACAGATAAACAGGATATTCCTGGTGTTCACCGTTGTCAGAGGCACCATGGCATTCTTACTGTTAGCCCCTACCGGAACCTCAACCTCGCTGCCCTCCAAAAGCTTTAACATTCCTTGCTGTACGGATTCGCCGCTTACATCCCGCTGGTTGGTGTTCTTCTTCTTAGCGATCTTATCGATCTCGTCAATGAAAATGATACCGCGCTCCGCCTTCTCCACATCGTTTTCAGCCGCCGCAAGAAGCTTCGATACTACGCTTTCGATATCATCCCCGATATAGCCGGCCTCCGTCAGGGAGGTCGCATCCGTAATGGCAAGCGGCACATCCAAAAGCTTTGCAAGAGTCTTCACCAGATAAGTCTTTCCGCACCCGGTAGGACCGATCATCAGCATATTAGACTTTTCGATCTCAATATCATCCATCGTATCCGTCGCGACTCGTTTATAATGATTGTATACAGCCACCGCCATCGCCTTCTTGGCATGCTCCTGCCCTACCACAAAATCATCCAGCTTCGCCTTGATCTTGTGGGGCGCCGGAATATCCTTGATATCCAGCACCGGCTTCTGGACTTCTTTTTCCTTTTTCTTCTTTAGCTTCTGCTTCTTTGGAACCGTCTTTTCCGCATCGCTGACACTGAATATCTGCATTCCCGGAATGTTCAAAAGCTGGCTGTAATCAAACTGTCCGTTGGACATAATATCAAAGCTCTTCTGCATACAGTCCTGGCACACGCAGATATTATTGGGAAGATCCATCATCTTTCCTGCTATGCTCTCCGGTCTCCGGCACATAAAGCATACCTTTTCATATTCGTCTTCCTGATCTTTGTCCTCTACGACAACCTCGCCGTCTGAGGCTTTTTCAATCTCTGTTTCATTTACATGATCTTTTTCTGACATGTCTCTTCCCTCTTCCTGTTAATTTCAAAATACTCTCTATATACTGCCGGAATCTTCTCAGAAAACCGGCCCAAATGATAAAACTCTGCCGGCTTCTAAGAATGCCCTTCTATCATATCCAGAAATTCCTCCTCAGAAATGATCGGAATCCCAAGTTCCTTTGCCTTCTTGTTCTTCGAGGAAGATGATTCTGCATTGTTGTTGATCAGATAGTCCGTCTTCGAGGAAACACTGCCCGTCACCTTGCCGCCCTTTGCCTCGATCAATGCCTTGACTTCATTCCGATTGGCAAAATGCCGGACATTTCCGGTGATCACAAAGCTCTTCCCTTCAAAAATCTGCGCCTCCCCGGTGCTTTTCTCCTCCGGAATATGCAGTTCCCTAAGAAGCGCCTCATATACCGCCCGGTGTCTTTCATCTGTAAAATAATCCACATAGCTGCCGGCAATCACATCTCCCACGCCGTCTATGGCGCCAAGCTCCTCCGCAGTCAGCCGGGTAAGCCTCTCTGTATCATATTCTATCTCTTTACAGATCAGCTTCGCATTGGCAAGGCCGATATTTGCAATTCCAAGACCGTAAAGAAGTCTTGGGAGCGTAGTCTCTCTCGACTTCTCCACGCTGCCGATCAGTTTCTGGTAAGACTTCTCTCCAAAGCCCTCCATAGCCTGGATCTCCTCCTGATACCGGTCCAGATGGAACAGATCCGTATAATCATGGATAAACCCTCTGGCAATCAGCTTCTCCAGCGTTGCTTCCGACAGCCCGTCTATATTCAGCGCGTCCCTGCTGACAAACAACGCGTAGGACTTCAACTGCTTCGCCTGACAGGCGGGATTCATGCAGTACAGCGCCCTGGCATTGCTGACCTTGCGGATCTCCGTAGCTCCACCGCATACCGGACAGCGCTCCGGAATGTCCTTCACGCCGCTTTTCGTCAGATTGCGGGCAATCTGCGGAATGATCATGTTCGCCTTGTAGACCTCGATCTCATCCCCGATCCCAAGCTCCAATTCCTCCATAATACTGATGTTATGGACGCTTGCACGGCTTACGGTCGTCCCTTCAAGCTCCACCGGTTCAAAAATAGCTACCGGATTGATCAGTCCGGTTCTGGACGGGCTCCATTCAATTTCCTTCAGTATAGTCCTGCTGGTCTCATCCGCCCATTTAAAAGCGATGGAATCCCTTGGAAACTTGGATGTGCGCCCCAGTGACAAACCATACTCTATATCATCATATACTATCACAAGTCCGTCGGATGGGAAATCATTTGACGCTATTTTTTCTGAAAATTTAATAACTTCCCGCCCGATGGATTCCTTATCAGCCATATGATATTCTACCACTTCAAAGCCCTGACGTTCAAGCCATTCAAGCTGGTAAGCTCTGGAATTATGAAAGTCTGCATCCTCTGCCCTGACAAGGGAAAATGCATAGAAACGGACATTCCGCTTCGAGGTCACCTCATTATTTAGCTGCCTTACGGAACCGCTGCAGAGATTCCGCGGGTTCTTATATTTCGCGTCCACCTCCGCAATCTCCGCATTGATCCTCTCAAAATCCTTGTAACCGATCACTGCCTCTCCCCGGAGGATCAGCTCTCCCTTATAGGGAATCTGCAGCGGAATATTCTGAAATACTCTGGCATTGTTGGTAATTACCTCGCCTACCTCGCCGTTTCCTCTGGTTACCGCCTTTGCAAGCGTACCTTCCCGATAGGTCAGCACAATAGTCAGCCCGTCCAGCTTCCAGGATACTACCACCCTTTGATTTCCGGCAAATTCTATTAAACCCTCTATTTCCTTCGTCTTGTCCAGCGAAAGCATGGCGCTTTCATGCCGCTCCTTCGGCAGCTCGCTTAATACCTCATAACCCACATTCACCGTAGGACTTCCGGCAAGCGTCACCCCAAGCTCCTGCTCCAATTCCTTTAGTTCATCATAGAGCGTATCATACTGGTAATCGCTCATCATCTCTTCCGCATCCTGATAATAGGCCTTCCCCGCCCTGTTCAGAAGCTCCACGAGCTCCTGCATCCGATTCGTCTTATTATCCTGATTCATAACCTTTCCTTCCCCTGCCGCAGCCCGCCTCCGGGCAAATATTCAATGCAGACAAATGTATCTGCATGCTATAGTATTATAACACAAAAAGCTGCCTTTCCGACAGCTCTCCGAAGTAATTTCTAATATATTATGCTTCCCCGTACTTGTTTATATTCCTTTCAAAACCAGTTTCGTAAGACGCCTGCCCAGCCATTTTGGCGCTTAGCCTCTTACGTATATACTGCCCAAGCAATCTTTTATGCTCTTGCAGACAGACGCAGCACTCGTCCCAGCAGATAGCCTCCAGATGTCTGTGACATTTTTACAATCTGCTCCAGAAAGAAATTGGCATTCAGATTTTGTAAGGCTAATTTTTGAGTAATCGATGCGAGGAATATTTCTTTACCGGAAGTATCTGATCCGGAAAATGTCTGATCCAGCTTCACTTTCTGAAGCTGCTCATATTTCTCGTCCTGCTGTTTTTGATAATCAGACCTGTTCGCCGCTACCAGATTCAGATTCGCCAATGCCATAAACGTCGGCTCTGAGAAGATCCGACCAGATGATATCATATACATTATCCTTTAATTCCTGGCTTTTTCCCTTCAGGGCATCCATAATAGCATTATCTATCCTGGAGTATCCGGTATAATACGGAATCACATTAATAGCTGTGACCGCTATGTTTCTTGAAGTATTGGCCGCGGAAGCGCCGTCAGGCGCATCTGCAGAACCCCCGGTCGGAATTGCCAGAGGCTTTTCATTCATCGGCTTTGCCGAAGCAAAATTCTTCTTTATATTTTCCATCTGAGCAGAAGTGATCTTCTGAGTCCAGGAATCTATCGGACCCTACCCTCTTTTCATGATTTCATTCTCACCAATTTAACCAAGTATTCAGTGGTATCTTCTTCAAACTTTTTCTGATCAGTTACATAAAAACCATGTCTCTGATAAAATGTAATTGCTCTAGCATTTTTTTCTAATGCCCATAAATGATCTGCATGAAGCTCTTGAACTGCATATTCAACTAATTCCCCGCCAATTCCTTCATTCTGGAAAAATGTATCTACATATAATTTACAGATCTCTGTTTCATTCATTTGAAGAAAGCCTTTTACTAATCCATCGTCAAATATATACATATTGTTTATTATGTCGTCTTTTTTGAAGTAATTGTCTACCAGCGAAACGACTTGTAATTCGCCAAAAGAAAATCCCTCATCTTTAAATATAGGGAAATAATTTATCCTGTTATTGAACACAAATATTTCTGCCGCTCTTGACAGATCATCTATTCTGGCTTTTCTAATATTACGCATATTCTCACATCCTTTATTGGACTTAGGCTTCTAATTCTATACCTTTTTATACTTACTGAAAGCTTTGTCCTCGTCTAAATGTACGTCTTTTATAAATACAAGCAGCCATATTGCAAACGCGGCAATTGCTATATGCTTTGAAACGCAATATGACAAAACAGCCCCTATTCCCTGAATGACCGCCCAAACCAAGAAAGAGTTTCTGTGATCTTTACTCATTTTTTCTTTATCATATAATTCTCTTTTTTCTTTTGGCATCGTATTAAAACCGCTTATTAGAATTGCTGCCTTTCCCTTGAAAATCGTAAATATGAAAGCCAACAGTAAAAATAACAAACACGTTCCGCCGCACATAGTAAAACCAGTATTCATTAGTCTGCCCCTTTCTATAATTCCCTCTTCCCTATCTGGACAAGCCGAAAATATCAGCGCATAACCGATTGACTGAGGATATAAAATTCTTCCTGGCTTAGCTGATATGATTTTTCCATGGGCTCAAAGCATTTATCAAATTCATCAGCTAATCTCTCTTCAATTTCAAAAACGGGAGATTCATAAACATAATATTTTCTGTCATCGAAAAATCCTGTTTCCAGTTCTTTCACGAGCAGCGCCGTTGGAAAAACATCGCCTTCCAGACAAACATTATATCTTTTACAGCTTTTGAATCCCCTTCCCACATAATTACCGGGAGTTCCAAAAATAATAATTGCTTTATATCCCAGTTCTATAGCTTTGGCAAAAGTCTGTTCCAACAATGCCTTTCCGATTCCTTTGCGCTGAAATCCCGGCATAACGCCTATAGGGCCAAAAGTAAGAGGTTCTGTAACAATTCCCCGGTCATCATCCTGCTATGATTTCATATACATAACATTTGCGATCACCTGTTCATTTTAATCTCTCCTCCGATTTATACTCTTAAATTTCGATTGTAATTTAATGATTTTTAAGGGAACTATCAGCTGTTATATTTTGTTATTAAATTCTCCGCTATCCCTTGAAAACACTAAGGTTTTCGCAAGTGAACTTACCCTTATAGTCTCCCTCATATTATATTTTCCCATAGGGCATTACGAACCCTGATAAGGGAAAAATGTGGGAAACAAACTCACATAAAACATTATAACACAAAACATACGGGAATCGTGAACTGATTGAAATGCTTTCAAAAAACAATGAAAAGAGGACAGATAAAAATAAATATGATTTACGCAACATACAATATCCACCATAACAGCATTGACGTATACACCCATGTCGATTGCATTGAAGTCTGCATTATATATTTCTTCCCATATGTCAAGAAATTCTATTGTATTCTTATTGCGTAACCACTTTTTATCAAATCAGATATGTTGTTATTTTTTTCTTACCATAATAGACCAAACATAATCTTTCTATAACGACACTGTTTGTCCCTTTTCTTTCTGTGACCTTAATTACTTAATGCAAAATGCTTCGCAACTCTACTGACTAATTCGTCAATTTCTATACTTCCATCATTTATAATAGAAGCATATCTTTCTTCATAACATTGTTTTTGTACTTCTTGTGCAAACAAAATATCCCTTTCCATATCAGAGCATCCGTCTAATACATATGAGACAAATTCTCTTCGTTTAAAATGAGAAATTTGAAATTCTTCTGTAGGAGTAATCGATATATATCTGTTATGCGGAAGACCTAATTGCTTTATCAATTTAGGCACATATGCTGCGCCTTCTGTAATAACGCCATTTTCACAACTAATTTGTTTCAAGTCTGCTCTGCACTCATCTCATTTGTTTTTTTACATATTGGATATCCTTTTAATGCTCCTAATTTAGTATAACTATCTAGGAAATCATCTACTTTGAAGTAATATAAATGATATTTTTGTGAAAGTATTTCTGCTATCGTGCTTTTTCCCGCACAGGGGGAACCACCAATATAATATGTATTTATCATCTATCCCTCCTGCTTGTTTGTATTCCTTTCAAAACAGTTTCGCAAGACGTCTGCCGGGCCATTTTGCCGCTTAGCATTTACGTATATACTTCGGCCTTAATAATAATTAAGGCTTTATTCCCTTATAAATTCCATATCTGTTTCAGGAACTCCAGATTTGTCAGACACATACCGCTCCACCTGCATATGTAAATCATATTTCTCCCGGAGCTCAATAATTTTTCCCATCATTGGTGAAGCGTGGTGCGCATCGATTGAATGTTGATCTTTCCAGCTATCAATTAAAAGCACTGTTTCCTCATCATTCATTGGAAAAAAGTAGTCATATCTAAGATTTCCATCTTCTGCACGAATCTCATCAACAACACCGCTCGAAATCATTTCCTTAGCAAATTTTTTTGCATTTCCACCTACACCTCTATAATAAATATTCACTGTAATAGACACTTTAATTCCTCCTGTAATTTCAGATTTTTCAGCCGGCCGCTCTGGAAACGCCGCCATATTTTCACCCTCTATGGATGTACATTCTCGTCAAATCAGGTTCTCCGTCTCCCTGAACCATGCAGAGAAATTCCCAGCCATAACGCTCATAAAAACAGGTATGGCCTGTAATAAGATATAATGTGCTAATTCCTTTCTCTTTCATATCGGCACATACATAATTTAACAAAGCGCCTGCTATCCCATTGCAGCGCTTATCCTCTTCCACATATACTGCACAAACATTGGGGGCAAGGTCTTTTCTATCATGAAAGTCATTTTCTATCACTCCCAAGCCTCCGATAATTCTGTTATCCTCCATTGCCATATACCATTGCGGAAAATGCAATCCATCCGAAGCAGATCCAAAGATAAGCAGAATGAAATACATTTTACAAGACTTTTCTAAAAAACAATTCCATAGGCTGATCCAACGGCGTATGGTCAAATACTAATCCTCCGCAATCTATATACCCCAGTTTTCGGTATAAATGCTGCGCTCCCTCATCAACCTGCGTCGAGATCAAAGTCATTTTATAGCTTTGATCTTTCATTTCACTCTCCCATCTGATGATTGCCTGCTTCGCATATCCCTTGCCGCGATACTCCTCTTTAATCAATATAAGATTCATATACGCGATTGGCATACCCTGTATCATCAACATGCCGGTCAATGCTCATGACAAATGCTTTATCTTTATCTGTAACAACCTTTATTTCCATGTTTTCTTCTCCTATGTCAAAGCTGTTATCCAGTAGCTTATCACTATAATAAAGCACACCGCGCTCGGAATGAATAATAGAAACCTTACAAGCCTTTGCTTTGTCCTCACAGTCAAAAAGCTTAATACATTCCCCGCCAAAAGCGGTATAAGCCCAAATGACAATATCATACCTGCTCTGTCCCATGCTTCAGCAGGCAGCATTGCATTAGGATATGGTATTGTATTGTCGTGAGTAAGATATGGAATAGCAAAATAAATCAAGCAGATAACTCCAATTATATTTGTTATGATTATTAACAATGACAACGCTCTTTTTTCTCTCATAGGCTCCTCCTTATCCATTTTTCAATCTGCCCCTTTACATCTATGTAAACAGGTCACTGGAGCTTTTCAACTTGTTCTTTCAGTAATCCTACTCATCTGGCAACTCTTGATCATTTAAATCTGCAGATCGCCGTAGTCCCTTCCTTTTCAGTAGATTGATAAAAAAGCTTCCACCCATGCGCCAACGCAATCTCCCGGCAGATCTGGATTCCATATCCATGTTTTCCCCCGTGGATATCCAGAGAATCCTGTCCTCTGTTAATCGCCCTTAAGAGCCTCTTATCCAGCGTTTCCCCATCATTCCAGACGTAGAACCCTGTTTCATCCGCCGTCACCTTAACCTGATTTCCCACACGCATTGCATTCCCAGTCAGATTCTCCAAAAGACAGGATACCAGCGTCTCGTCGCCGTTCAAGAAATCGATACAACAGTCAATCCTAACATCCGGGTATTTCGCTTCAAGCTCCCGGAAAAGCTTCTTTACATTTATCCGTCTGATCTTGATAGCCCCTTCTCTTACATTTCCCATGATCAGAAGCTTCTCTGTAACATCCTCCAGACTTTTTGCACTATCCACAATCTGCTTTGCAGCGAAAAACAAATCCTCCTCGGCAAGCTTTCCCATCATAATATACTCCGCATATCCCCGGATTCCGGTAAGCGGCGTCCGAAGCTCGTGCGCAATCTGATTGACCGGGCGGTTGATCCGCCGCATTGTATAATACAGGAAGATGCCGATCAGCCCGGAAAATATCAATCCGGCTATACAGAAAAGCAGCGTCCGTTTCTGCTGTGCCTGCGACAGCTCTTTCAGATTTTCCGCATAAATGACCTCCACGATGCCGTCGCCCACATCTTGTTCTTCCTGTATAATTAAATAACGTTCTCCCTTCCATGTGCTGATCTCTACAGCCTTCCCTTCTGTAAATTCCGCCTGTAGATAGTCTGCCGCAATATAGGTTTCTATCCGTACTCTGACCTGAATACCCATGTCCAGATACTTCTTTGCCGCACTCTGTAGATTCATAGACATTCGGCTAAGCTCCTCATCCTTTAGTCCGGCCGCAAGATAAAAAATACTTTCCTCGTTATTTCTTGCATGCCTGATCCACTGCTTCATCTCATTTTGTGAAATATAGCTCTCCAGAAACAGAAGTCCTCCATAGATGACCACAAGAAACAGCGCGTAGGTCGACAGAAAATTCTTCTTCCATATCTGCATCTTACATCTCCAATCGGTATCCGTATTTGAAAATTGTCTTGATATCCTTCTCCAGCCCAAGCTTCTGCCTGATTCTCCGGATATGTACATCCACCGTCCGGTCGTCACCGTAAAAATCCCTGCCCCATGCAAGGTCAAGCAGGCGTTCTCTGGAAAGCGCGATATTTTTATTGACAAGGAGAATCCTAAGGAGCTCATATTCCCGGTTTGTAAGCTCAACAGGAACCCCTGCTTTCTTCACGGCGGCGCCTGCCAGATCCACCTCCACATCCCGGATATGATATACGGTCTGCTCTCTGTGAAAACGGCGCAGGACTACCTGGATTCTTGCAAGCAGCTCCTCCATGGCAAATGGTTTTACGATATAATCCTCCGCTCCGCCCTTCAATCCCTTGATCCGATCTGGAACCTCATCCCTTGCCGTCACACAGATTACAGGGATATCTCCATATTCCTCTGACAGCCGTCTCATCAGCAAAAAACCATCTATATCCGGCAGTCCGATGTCAAGAAGAATCAGGTCGATCCTGCTTTTTCCAAGCACTGACAGGGCTTCCCGGCCTGTAAAAGCCGTAAGCCCCGCATGTCCTGTCATAGATAATGTTCTTCGGATGAGCTCATTAATTCTCCTGTCATCCTCTACGATCAATATATCTGCCACAACCAGTTACTCCTCCTAATGGTCTGAGGTTTCAAACGCTTTCTCTCCGATCTGTACCAGCTGCTCTGCCGTCAAATCTGAGATTACTGTCTTATGGGGATCAATTCCATATTCTCCGCATATGCCCTCTATCACAGCTTTTCCGTCACCAAATGCATAGATGTCACAGATATAGGCTTCCAGTGAAGAGAATGCCAGATCCGTTTCTTCCGCATCTTTGCCTATATCCTCTGTAAGCAGCGGACAGTTCCCCATATCCTTTGCAAGCCATAAGGCTTCTTCATAATTGTACATTTCCTTTGTCACATCTTTTGCGAGAGCCGTATCATAGTCAAGGCCATACTTATCACACACCTTTTTTACGATTTCTTCGTCAGGAACCGCTTCCTTATACAGCTTATCTCCATAAAGATCATTCCTCATGTCCTCAAAAGTATACGTCCCGTCTCTGCGGACCTCCTCACCTGTCATCTCCTGATCCGCCGCCTGAACTGCCATATTCTCCGTATGGCTCCTTGACCAGCCGATTCCCAGCAGCAGGCCTGCCGTCATACATACTGCCATTCCGGCCGCAGTCAATAATACCCTGTACTTTTTCCATGCTGTGTTCATATTCTCTGCTCCTTTCTTCTACCGGCCGCAGTATGGCTCTTTGCACTGTGGCCTTACTTCGTTTTACGGTTTTATCATAAGCCACTGTTATTGCAGAGTTATTACAGAATATTATTTTTCTATCTTTTTGTTCGGACCGGGCTTCCGCTTCTTTCCAGTTCCCGGTGCAGCCCGTTTAATTCCTCGTCTGTCAGTTCCCTGTATGCCCCTGTTTTCAAATTCCCCAGCTCAATGTTCATGATCCGCACCCGTTTAAGTTCCGTCACCTGATATCCAAATGCTTCGCTCATCCGCCGGATCTGACGGTTTAACCCCTGTGTCAATACAATGCGGAACTTGTATTTGCCGGTCCGCTCCACTCTGCACGGCCTGGTCACCTCATCCAGCCCCTTTTCTTTATCCATGATCCGTACACCTGATGCCATTCCTTTTAAGAATTCCTCTGTTACCGGCTTGTTTACCGTTACCTTGTATTCCTTTTCATGGTAATTGCGGGCGCGCATCATCTGATTGATCAGATCCCCGTTATTGGTCATAATAAGCAGACCCTCCGAATCCTTATCCAGCCGTCCTGCATAGGTAACTCTGACAGGGTACTTTAAAAAACGGATGATATTATTCTTTGTCCGCATATCCTCCGTACAGACCACGCCCGCCGGCTTATTCACTGCAAGCACCACTAATTCATGCTTACTGCCTACAGCCCTCTTTCCTACCGTTACTTTCTGCCCCGGCCGGACCTTCATGCCGCAGGAGGCCTGCACACCGTCCACACACACCCTTCCCGCCTCTACAAGACGGTCTGCCTCCCTGCGGGAGCAGATTCCCGCATCGCTGAGATATTTATTCAAACGCACCGGACCCTGTTCCGGGCTGTTATATTCTTCCTTAATCCTGTTTTTCATTTTTTACTCCAATCTATTACTTATGATTCTGTAAAGTACACACGGCAATCCAAACTATTGTACCGGTTTCCCGATTTCATGTCAATTTGCCGCTTTTCTTTTTAGGTGACATATGCTATACTGGCTATAATAAAAAATAAGGGAGCGTTTTATGATCAGTCTTACATTAGATACAAAACACTGCATGACGGAGCTTCTGCTGCGGGATACATTTGATGACTTTCTCTTTATGGAAGGAGATATCACTACTTACAATAAGTTCTCCATTGACGGATATATACACAAAGAATTTTACGAAACCGGAGAACTCGAAGGAAACCCGGAAGGAACCCACAGTACATGGAGCAGGCTTCGTGATTTCTGTTTTTCCATTATAAAGGGGAAACGGACACCTCTGAATTTCCGGCTTATTTTTTCCCTGCCAAGGGATGAAACCGCCCGTTTGATCACGGAAAAGCAGTTAGATTTCCAGCCCGGATCCGTGCAGGGCCTCTATCTAAATTTTAAATATGACGGCTCTGTGCTCACCTGCACTACCGGAACATCACTGAATACCTTTACACTGGACAAGTCCTTAGAACATGCTTTTGACAAATGGACCGGTGAATTTTTCTCAGTACATGGGATAGACTGGAATCTGCAATAGCGCCGCTGTCCTGCGCCCGGCATCTCCCCTGCGCAGGACACGCTTCTTCTGTCTAATACAATTCCCGGTACAGTTCTTCCATCTGTTCTACAGTAAGCTTCACATAGCTCTGGTTCAGAAGCCTCTGCTGGCTTGCCTCCACACTCTCGGCAAAGTCCCGGATCTCTGTCTCGTTCATTCCATACTCCCGAAGCCTCCTTCTAGACATGATCTGATCCAGCAGATGCTCCAGCTCCGTATATACCTGTTCTTCCTCACAGTGAAGCAGCCCTGCCAGAAGCACATTTACCTCTCTCAAGATTCCGTCAGGTTTCAGTCTTTGATAAGCGCCGAATACTGCCGTCAGGAATTGATAATTGGCTTCTCCGTGGGTCACATGATACACGCCGCTCAGCGGATAAGACATGGCATGCACCGCACCGGTTCCTGCATTGCCGAATGCGATCCCTGCCAGATTACTTGCCGTCAGGAAATCATCCAGAAGCTCCATCCGGTATTCCTGCCCATGCTCTAAAATCTGCCGGAATCCCGTCAGGATCATCTCCATGGCCTGCCGGCTGAACATCCGGGTATACAGATTCGCTCTCGGTGATACATAAGACTCTATCGCATGGATAAAGGCATCAATCGCACTGGCCGCAAAAAAGGAGTAAGGCAGACTCTTTAAAAGCTCCGGTATCAGCACCGCATCATCTGCATAAATACTGTCATCCGCCAATCCCAGCTTGCTGTGGATACTGGTAAGCTCCGTGATCGACACATTGGATACCTCTGAACCGGCGCCGCAGGTTGCAGGCACCGCAACCAATGTACGCGCTTTTTTAAGAGGTACTTCACGTTTAAATATCTGCTCTGCCGAATATTCCCCCTCCAGCACCAGGATTTTCGCCATATCTATGACTGCCCCGCCTCCGATCGCAATAATCCGTTCACAGCCTGTCTTCCTGAAATCAGAAAGCAGTGCATTGATCATAAGATCCGTGGGCTCTCCCGTCCCGTACTTCCCCTTATACTCCACATGCGCTTCTATTCCGACGGGTGCAAAATAAGCCTCATAAGCACTTCTGCTGGCAAGAATAAAATCTCCATTTCCAATCCGGTACTCCTCCACAAATGCCTTAGCGCTGTCAAATTTCTGAATCTTTGTTTTCTGTTGGAATAACTTCATACTCTACTGCACCTCCTGATCTCTGTCAATGTTTTCTTAGCCTGCAGATACCGGATCTACCGCAAGCATCTGTTGTAATCCCTTCTCCTCCATCGCCTTCAAAACCCTGTCAATTCTTGTCATGGCCATTTCCTCCTCGTTTCGTATTCTGCAGACTATGTATTTTCCTGCGGCCTATTATACCACATTATGTATCTGTCCACTATGAATATTTTATATTTACTTTAAAACTCTTTTCTAAGCTTCGGATCAAGCAGATCCCCTAATCCGCTCAGCCTGCGCTTCCTGATCTACCTGCTATACTAAAAACAGAAACCCTTTATCATCTTCCCCGCACAAAAAGCCTGCGGATAGCGGAATATCCTGTACTTTTTTATTTTATAGCATTTAGGTTATACCGCGGTAAAGTATTCTCTCTGCAAAAAAGGTAACAAGAAAGATCCCCTCATACTTTCGTCCAGGATCAACCTTGTTACCTCTGATGTTTCATAATTATACACAAAGCAAGTATTATTTTCAATATTATTTTTGTGTTACTACATATTAATACATTTTTTCAGAAAGCGGCCGTTTATTTTGCCAGCTTCAGCATAATTTCATTGCTTCTGCGGACAAATGCTGTCATCTCCTCCGGGCTCAGCGGCTTATGCGCCAGCATTGCCAGATCATACAGCTGCTTACAGAACATATTTACATTCTCACCGTCTTTATGCTCTGCCGCATACTGTACCAGCGGATGATTTGCATTCAGCACAAGCGTGCCTGAATTGCCGAACATAGACGGATCCATGCCTCCCATGCCGTACATCTTCATCATCTCCTGCATCCGGCGGCTTTCCTCAGAAAGAATGATCATAGATGCAACATTCTCATCCTTAATCTTCTCCACCTTCACTTCCAGCTTGTCATTGCCAAGCTCCTTCCGGAACAGCTCCGTCAGCTCATCTGCTCTCTTCTGGAATGCTTCCTTCTCATCCTCTGCAACCTCTTCTCTGGCAGAAGCATTTACATCTGCATCAATGCGCTGGAATTTGATATTCGGGTTACGCTGCTCAAGCTGTGTGATAAACGGTGAGTCAATATTATGCGTCAGGATCACCGCATCCTGCTCCTGTGCCCGGAACATATTAATATACTGGCTTTGCTGCTGTTCATCGGTCACATAGAAGATGGTGGTCTTCTTCTCTTCCTCTGCGCCCTCTGTCTTCTCTGCAGCATCTGCATTCTCTTCCTTCTCAGCTTTCGGATCCACAAGCTCTCCGCCGTTTTCCTCCACACACTCTTTCAGCGTCAGATATTTCTTATCAATATTCTTAAATAAGATGTAATCCATCATCTTGTCACAGAACTTCTCATCCTTCAGGCAGCCGAACTTAATAAAGGGACTGATATCATCCCAATATTTCTCATAATTTTCTTTGTCGGTCTTGCACATGCCGCTCAGCTTGTCTGCAACCTTCTTGGAAATATAATCTGCAATCTTATTCACAAAACCGTCGTTCTGCAACGCGCTTCTTGACACGTTCAGCGGCAGATCCGGACAGTCGATCACACCTTTAAGCACCATCAAAAACTCTGGGATTACCTCTTTGATGTTATCTGCGATAAACACCTGATTGTTGTACAGCTTAATGGTTCCCTCAATGGAATCATACTCCGTATTGATCTTCGGGAAATACAGGATTCCTTTTAAGTTAAACGGATAATCCATATTCAGATGGATCCAGAACAACGGCTCCTTATAATCCATAAATACCTTACGGTAAAATTCCAGATAATCTTCCTTGCTGCACTCATTCGGATGCTTCGTCCAGAGCGGCTTCGTATCGCTTAGGGAAACCGGACGCTTGTTGATCTTCACCTTATCCTTAGCCGGAGATACCTCTACCATCTCCTTCTCACCGTTCTCGTTCTCCTGCTCCTCCATCTTCGCTTCTTCATGGATCCGCTCAACAACTACGTCGTCCTCCTTCAGATCCTCCTCGTCTACGGTCTCATACTCCTGCTCCGCATTCTCCTTAGCAAGATAAATCGGCACCGGCATAAAGGAACAGTATTTTTCAATAACCTCTCTCGCCCGGTATTCATTGGCAAACTCCAGACTGTCCTCATTCAGGCAGAGGGTAATCTCTGTGCCGACACCCTGCTTGCTGCCCTCAGACATCTCATACTCTGTACCACCGCTGCTTACCCAGTGTACTGCCTCTGCGCCCTCTTTATAGGACATGGTATCAATATGCACCTCATCTGCAACCATAAACGCAGAATAGAATCCCAGGCCGAAGTGGCCGATCATGTCATCCTCGGTAGTCTTGTCCTTATATTTCTCCAAAAATTCTGTCGCGCCGGAGAATGCAATCTGAGTAATATACTCTTCTACTTCCTCCGCCGTCATACCGATACCATTGTCAATAAACTTCAGCGCCTTCTCCTCTGGATTTACCAGAATCTGGATCTGCGGCTTATAATCATCCGGGATCTGATATTCTCCCATCATATCAAGCTTCTTAAGCTTAGTAATCGCGTCACATCCATTTGAAACCATCTCACGGAAGAAAATATCATGGTCCGAATACACCCACTTCTTAATAATTGGAAATATGTTCTCACTGCTGATCGATAAAGAACCTTTCTTTGCTGCCATATATATCACTCCTATTTCTCATATTTTGCGCGGATCCTCTCATCAAACTGCCTCGTCTATATCCCAAAGGGCTCCGCCTGCCGTATAACTATGATAATACTCCGAAATTTAAAAGTCAATAGAAAATTAGCACTCTTTGAATAAGAGTGCTAACAATTTTCTTAAAATTATGAAATTTCCATAAATTATTCCACGCTTTTCAGTGATTCCACCATGTTGATCTTCTTCAATTTAAAATACATGATCCCATTGATCAGCAGCGAGAATCCCACCGTAAACAGCAGGCTGTAGAGAAAACTCGGCAGATAAATGCTTCGTCCAAACATCGCCGCATCCACCTCTACTGTCTGTATAGTAAACAGATGGAGAACCTTTCCCAGCACAATCCCGCCTGCCGCCCCGATGAACGTAAGCAGGATATTCTCCCTGAATACATACACCGCAACCTCCGGGTCATAGAAGCCAAGCACTTTCAAGGTAGCAAGCTCCCTCTGCCGTTCGGTAATGTTAATGGTATTCAGGTTATACAGCACCACAAAGGCAAGCATTCCCGCTGATATGATCAGTACAATGATCACCAGATTCAAACTGGACAGCATATTGTCAAGCTGTTCCATAATATCATGGGTATAGCTGATGCTCAGCACCTCATCCCGGTCAATGATCTTCTCCCCGGCCGTTTCAATCTGAGACAGGGAATACTCCTCATCTGCAATAAACAGAATACAATTATACTCCGGATCTGTCCCAAAGACTCTGCTATAATATTCCGGCGTCATATAGATGTAATGTCCCATATAATTCTCGCATATATGAGAAATCCGTACTTCTCTATCTGCATCATCTTCATTTTTAACTGAAATCTTATCCCCTGCCTGAACATCCAGAATCTTTGCTGTCTTCTCGCTGATGATAACTCCCTCATCGTCCAGCTCATAGGCTTCACCGCTTTTCCGGTCATGAAAATCCACATATGCCCCTGCTTTATCTAAATCCTCAAGCACTACAACATAGGTCTGCCGTCCCTTTTTTCCTTTCGCCAGCAGGATGTTTTTCATGTAGGCATCCATATGGCGTTCTATATCCTTATTTTTTGTAAGGAATCTGTCAAGACCAGCCCTGTCCGCTTCCGTCAGATCCTCCTGCAGCAGAATCTGTCCGTCATAAAACTGAATCTCATCATACTGAGTATCCGCAATTTCATATACAGAATCCTTAATACCGTATCCCACGATCATCAGCGCCATACAGCCGCTGATCCCAAATATAGTCATGAAAAAACGTTTCTTGTACCGCATCAGATTCCGCACGGAGGATTTCCATGAAAAATTCAAATGTTTCCAGATAAAGGGAAACCTCTCCAGCAAAACCCGCTTTCCCACCTTCGGAGCCGGCGGCCTCATCAGCACTGCCGCTTGATCTCCCAGCTCCCTATAGCAGGAGAATAATGTAGCCGCCATCGTACAAGCCACTGCCGCCGCGGAGGCGGCAATACCATACCCCGGCACATAGGGAACCAGAATTTCCGGCATGTGGTGATACATGATTCCATATGCATAAATAATAATATAAGGCAGGATCTTCTCACCGATCAGTACTCCTAAAATACTTCCTGCAATGGTTGCAAGCAGGGCATAGCCAAGGTATTTGGAGGCGATTGCGCCCCTGCTGTATCCCAGCGCTTTCATCGTCCCGATCTGCACCCGCTGCTCCTCCACCATACGTGTCATGCTGGTCAGGCTGATCAGCGCCGCAACCAGAAAGAACAGCACCGGAAATACCTGGCCGATGGCACGCATCCGGTCTGCATTTTCCCCGTAGCCGTTATATTCCGGCAGTGTGCTTCTGTCATAGATATACCAGGATGCCTCCGGAATGTCCGCAATCTCTGCCTCGGCATCCGCAAGCTTCTCTTCCCCCTCTGCAAGCTCCTCGGCCGCCTTGGTCCTGCCTTCCGCAAGCTCTTCCTCCGCTTCCGTCAGCTTTGCTTCATTTTCCGCTATTTCAGACTCTGCGCTCCTTAGCTTCTCCTCCTGAACAGAAAGCTCCGCCCAGCCGGCCCGGATCTGTCTCTGACCGTCAGCAAGCTGTCCCGGCACCCCTGCAAGCTGCGCTTCGCTTGTCTCCAGCTCCGCCTTGGCATCCGCAAGCTCCTGCTCTGCTCCTGCAAGCTGTTCTTTTGCCGCATTCACCGAAACAGCAATTTCATCATATTGAGCCTTTAAGGCTGCAATCGTCCCTTCCAGACGAATCCGCTCCTCATCCAGCTTCTGATCCGTTATCTGTATCTGGATCTGCCGGATCTGCATCTCAAGAGCAGCATACTGCCCGCCGATCGTTGTTGACGCATCCTTATATTCTGACTCGGGATATGTATTTTCTATCTCCTGCATCCGTTTTTTACAATCTGCAAGTCCGGCAAAAACAGCCTCCACCTGCCCGTACCCTTCTTGCGCCTGGGAAAGTCCTTCCGCAATCTGCGCAAGTCCTGCTTCGCCTTCCTTAATCTTCTGCTCTGCCCCGGGCTTTTCAGCTTCAAAAGCAGCCTTTCCTGCTTCATACTCTGCCCGGCCCGTATTCAGCTTCGCAATTCCGGCCTCATACTGAGCCTTTGCATCCGCAAGCTCCGACTGCTTTGATGCAAGAGTATTCTTCGCACTGGCAATCTGATTCCAGCCGTCATAAATCTGCTGTCCGGCATCTGCAAGCTGTGTTTTCGCATCTTCAATTTCTGCCGCCGCATCCGCAAGCTCCTTTCTTGCCTTCTCCCGTCCTTCTTCCAGATCCATCCTGGCCTTATCAAGCTCCTCTGTGGCTTCATCTACCAGTTCACGCCTGCGCAGGATCCCCCGCTCTCCGGACAGCTCCTTCACCTGTTCCATCGCTTCATCGACCAGATCCTCATATTCTTCTGTATATGCAGTCAGCCCCTCTGCTCCAGCCGCCAGCATATAGCATTCCGTATACACCTCAAGCTTGAAGGTCTCCTCCGGTACGAGCAGAAAGCCATCCAGGCTTCCGGTGCCGATGGTCGTACTTCCCCTGCTGAAGGAAATGTAACAGGGCGTACTTCCGGTTCCAACCACCGTAAGCTCCTTCACCTTCAAGGTATCAGACACCGGCATGTCACTGCCGGATTTCAGCCGTATCTTATCCCCCACCTGATACTCGGTCTCATCATCTGCAAGACACTCCCCGATTTTTTCGGGAAGCCGGCCCTCCGTCACCTCCGCTTTATTCATTGCATCAGTCAGGGACATCACATGGAGCGCCCGCTGATCCTCCTCTGTATCTGTCAGAAAATCCGCACTGTATGCACCCTCTGCCCTGCTGATGAGTTCCAGCTCTTCAAATGCTTTCACATCATCCTCTGTGATTCCCAGCGTGCTGACCGCCTTCACATCCATCAAGGCTGCTCCGCCATAATAGGAATCACCGGTAATCCTCATATCCGGCTCCGACGCACGGATTCCTGAAAAGAACGCCACGCCCAGCGCTACGATAAACAGGATGGAAAAAAATCTTCCGGAACTTTTTTTAATTTCTCTGAAAAAATCTTTGTGCGCTGCTTTCATATGTTCCGACTCTCCTACCACTCTATCGTTTCTACCGGTACCGGTGTTTTATTCACTGTCATTCTCGACACTTTTCCGTTCTTGATCTGGATTACCCGGTCTGCCATCGGCGCGATCGCCAGATTGTGGGTGATCAGTATCACCGTCATCCCTTTATTCCTGCAGGTATCCTGCAGAAGTTTTAGGATCGCCTTTCCGGTACTATAATCCAGCGCTCCCGTTGGCTCATCACACAGAAGAAGCTTCGGGTTCTTAGCAAGGGCTCTTGCGATGGACACCCGCTGCTGTTCTCCCCCGGAGAGCTGTGCCGGGAAATTCGCCAGGCGGCCGCCCAGGCCCACCTCCCTAAGCACCGTCTTTGCATCCAGCGGGTGCTTACAGATCTGCAGGGCAAGCTCCACATTTTCGAGGGCAGTCAGATTGGGGATCAGGTTATAGAACTGAAATACAAATCCTATGTCATCTCTCCGGTACGCCGTAAGCCGCTTCTCAGAATAATCCGCAATATCCTTTCCGTCTACCTCTACAATCCCGTCCGTTGCCGTATCCATACCTCCAAGAATATTCAGAACCGTTGTCTTTCCCGCCCCGCTCGGGCCCACGACTACAGCAAATTCGCCTTTTTCAATCTCAAAATTAATTCCTGCCGCCGCCGCAATCTTCACTTCGCCCATCTGGTATATCTTGGTAACATCCTCTAATCTTACGAAACTATTCATATACTCCTCCAGCATTTAATCTTTGTCAAGTACAGTCATTATAGCATTTTACAGCAAACAGCAAAAGAGTATAGCCTCAAAAAACTATACCCTTTTATACTCTCTTTCTCTCTATTCTTTTCCATTAAAACAGTATGTGCAGACCTTACACGGCTCTATTCCAATCGATTCCAGCAGATCATCCAGCCTGTGGTATCTCAGGGTCGTGAAATTCTGCTGTTTCCGGATATCCTCTATCATCTGCGCATATCTGCAGCTGCATGGGTCTGCATATTCCTCCAGCACTTCCTTCGGACAGTCTGCTCCTTCCCGTTCCTCGATCACCCGGCGGGTAATCAGCTCCATATCCGACTTCGAGCGGGAGAAATTCAGATATTTACAACCATACAGGAGCGGCGGGCAGGCAGGCCGCACATGCACTTCCTTCGCACCGCTGTTATATAAGAACTCTGTCGTTTCCCGAAGCTGTGTCCCTCTTACAATGGAATCGTCAATCAGGAGGAGCTTCTTATTCTCAATCAATGCCTGTACCGGAATCAGCTTCATGCGGGCAATCAGGCTCCTCTGGCTCTGGTTCGTAGGCATAAAGGAACGCGGCCAGGTAGGCGTGTACTTGATAAACGGTCTGGCATATGGAATCCCCGATTCGTTGGCATACCCGATAGCATGGGCAACACCGGAATCCGGCACGCCCGCAACAATATCCGGATGCACGGAATCACCGTCCCGCTTTGCCAGCATGCTTCCGCAGCGGTAACGCATCTCCTCTACATTTACCCCTTCATATCCGGAAGTCGGATAACCATAGTATACCCACAGGAAAGAGCAGATCTTCATCTTATCCCCCGGCTCCACAAGCGTCTGTACACTCTCCGGCGTTACATACACGATCTCACCCGGACCCAGCTCCTTATAATCCCGAAAGCCCAGATTGATGTAGGCATGGCTCTCAAAGGACAGACAGTAGGCATCCTCCTTATGTCCGATCACAAGCGGCGTCCGTCCCATACGGTCCCTTGCCGCATAGATCCCCTCTTCTGTCATCAGCATCAGTGTCAGGGAACCGTCTACAATCTCCTGCACATGACGGATTCCCTCTACAAAACTGTCCTTCTCACAGATCAGCGCAGCAATCAATTCTGTTACGTTGACATTTCCGGTAGTCATTTCCTGAAAATGTGCATTCGACTTCTGATATAGATTCTCCAGCAGTTCATCACTGTTATTCACCTTTCCCACAAAGGTAAGGGCAAAGCTCCCAATCTTGGAACCAAACAGCAGCGGCTGAGGTTCAAAATCCGAGATACACCCGATTCCAAGATTCCCCTTCATCGTTCCCACATCACGGTCAAACTTCGTACGGAACGGCGAATTTTCAATATTGTGGATCGCCCGGTCAAATCCGCCTTTACCATGAACGGCCATGCCGCCCCTTCTGGTTCCCAGATGTGAATGGTAATCTACTCCGTAAAAAAGCTCCAACACGCAATCTTCCTTCGATGCTACTCCGAAAAAACCACCCATAAATCTTCTCCTTCTATCCTTTACTTTTCACTGATATTTGAACATCTATTTAAAACATTTCGTGCCTATTATAGCACTCCTTCTGCCTTAGGACAACATTTCTTTCAGTTTCCTGTTTACCGTTCCAGGGTCTGCCTTTCCTTTCACTGCCTTCATCGTCTGCCCCACCAGAGCGCCCAGCGCTTTCTTCTTGCCGCCCTTGTAATCCGATACAGCCTGTGGATTTTCTGCGATTACCTTCGCAAGAACCTCCTCTAAAGCTCCCTCATCATTTTCTATTTTCAGTCCCTGCTCCTCCACATATTTTTCCGGATCTACATTCTCATCAAAAATCTTTTCAAATACCTCCTTTGCCACAGAGCTGTTGATCACTCCCGCTTCCGTCATGGCAATCAGCTTTGCCAGATTTTCCGGGTCAAAACAAATGTCCTCCGGCTCTTGTCCCCGCTCCTTCAAAAGCCTGAGCGTCTCTACGATCAGCCAGTTTGCCGCCTTCTTCGGCTTGCCGCAGACCGCCGCCACAGCCTCAAAAATGTCTGCCATATGCTTGGAGCCGGTAATGATTTCGGCATCGTACCGGGGGATATCAAATTCCTTCTTATACCGCTCCAGCTTCTCTGTGCGCAGCTCCGGCTGCCTTGCCTTAATCTTAGCCAGCCATTCATCACTGATTACAATCGGTACTAAATCCGGCTCTGGGAAGTACCGGTAATCCTTCGCGTCCTCTTTGGAGCGCATGGCATGGGATACTTCCTTGTTATCGTCCCATCTTCTGGTCTCCTGAACTACCTTCTTTCCTTCCTCCAGAAGCTCAATCTGCCGCCTGCGCTCCCCCTCTATCGCTCTGGAAATCGCTTTGAACGAATTCAGGTTCTTCATCTCCGTTCTGGTGCCGAGCTCTGTACTCCCCGTTTCACGGACAGACAGATTGACATCCGCCCTCATGGAACCCTCCTGCAGCTTACAATCAGAGGCTCCCAGATACTGGATGATCAGCCGGAGCTTTTCCAGATAAGCAATCACCTCATCTGCGGACCGCATATCCGGCTCTGAAACGATTTCTACCAGCGGTACGCCGCTGCGGTTATAGTCAACCAGAGACGTATCGTCCCACTCGTCATGCACAAGCTTACCTGCATCCTCCTCCATATGCATCTCATGGATCCGGACTTTTTTGCGGGTGTTTCCGCATTCTATCTCAATATAGCCGTTTCTTGCGATCGGAAGATAAAGCTGTGAAATCTGGTAATTCTGCGGATTATCCGGATAGAAATAGTTCTTCCGGTCAAATTTGCATACCCTTGCGATCTCACAGTTGGCCGCTAAGCCGATTGCCGCCGCATACTCCACCACCTGCCTGTTCAGCACCGGAAGGGAACCGGGCATGCCTGTGCAGACCGGACAGGTATGAGTATTAGGCGCACCCCCGAACTTTGTACTGCAGCCACAGAAAATCTTCGTCTTTGCCGCAAGCTCCACATGAACCTCCAGGCCGATCACGGTCTCATACTGTTTTGCCATTACTGCCTCCCTCCCTTCTCATCTGCCGCCGCAAGCTGCGGGCGGGCATACCCCCTTATTCTTTCCACCGTATATGCCGCCCGGATGATCTTATTCTCCTGATAGCAGTCACCGATCAGCTGCATTCCAATGGGCAGCCCCTTAGAATCTATCCCCGCCGGAACGCTGATTCCCGGAAGCCCTGCAAGATTTACAGAAACGGTATATACATCACTCAGGTACATTTTCAGCGGGTCGCTTAAACTGCTTCCAAGCTTTGGCGCGGTTGTGGGCGCCGCCGGTGCAACGATGACATCGTATTTTGCAAATGCCCTGTCAAATTCCTGCTTGATCAGCGCCTTTGTCCGGAGCGCTTTCAGATAATAGGCATCATAGTACCCTGAGCTTAAGACAAAGGAGCCCAACATGATCCTCCGCTTCACCTCCGCACCAAAGCCCTCCGACCGGGACTTCTTATACATATTATGAAGCCCCTCATATTCTTCCGTGCGATAGCCGTACTTTACTCCGTCAAATCTGGACAGGTTAGAGCCTGCCTCCGCGGAAGCGATCACATAGTACGCCGGAATCGCATATTTCACCAAATTCAGATCAAATTCTTCTACAATGGCTCCCTTTTTCTCCAACTCTTTTACTGTCTGTAAAATCGTATCCTTTATTTCCTTATCCAGTCCTTCCCCAAAATAGTCCCTTGGAATTCCGATCCTCATTCCCTGTACATCCTCTGTCAGAGCGCTGGTAAATGCATAGGACTCTCTTCCCACAGAGGTACTGTCCTTGGGATCATGACCGGCAATCACTTCCAGAATCGAAGCACAGTCTGTTACATCTCTGGCCGCCGGTCCTATCTGATCCAGCGAAGAACCGTAAGCAATCAGCCCATATCGGGACACTGTTCCATAGGTAGGCTTTAGCCCAGCCACACCGCAGAATGCACTGGGCTGCCGGATAGAGCCGCCGGTATCAGACCCCAGGGCATAAAAGCACTCCTGTGCCGCCACAGCCGCGCAGGAGCCGCCCGAAGAACCGCCCGGCACATGCTCCAGATTCCATGGATTTCTTGTCACACCATAATAAGAAGTTTCCGTGGTACTCCCCATAGCAAACTCATCCATATTGGTTTTCCCTAACATAACCGCTCCTGCCGCTTCCAGCCTTTTCATAGCCTCCGCAGTATAGGATGGAACAAAATTTCCCAAAATCTTTGAACCGGAGGTAGTGAGCACACCTTCTGTGCACATGTTATCCTTCACCGCCATGGGAACCCCGGCAAGGGGGCCGGTAAGCTCTCCGGCATCAATCAGCTTCTGTACCTCATCTGCGCGTTTCAGCGCCTCCTCTCTATTTATCGTTACAAAGGCGTGTACATCCTTTTCTACCTTATCAATCTGTGCAAGAGATGCCTCTACAGCTTCCCGGACGGAAATTTCCCCTGCACGTATTTTTTTACCCAGCTCTACCGCTGTCAGACATGTAATATCCATATTCTATCCTCCAAAAATCCCGCTGTCTATCCAATCGTCTTCGGCACCTTAAAGCTCTGCTCTGACCTGACCGGTGCATTTGCCAGCGTCTCTCTGCTCCCATCCCCATTCGTCACCACATCCTCGCGAAATACATTATTTACCGCAAATACATGGGACATCGGCTCGGTTCCTTCCGTATCCAATTCATTCAGGGTATCGATATAATCCAGCATCCGCTCCATATCCAGCTTGGCCGCTTCCTTCTCCGACTCTGACAGCTCCAGCTTTGCCAGGATTCCTACATATTCTATTGTTTCATCTGAAATTCTATCTGCCATAACTGCTTCCTTTCTATATTTTCTCTGCTTCTTACACGCTTTCCTGCTTCCGCGGCATCTCACGGATCATCCGCTATGGTTCCAGCCTGCTCAAATCCCTCGGGAACAGTGTTGTCTCCCTCACATTATCTTCGCCCGTAAGTTTCATAGTCAGCCGTTCCAGACCGATTCCCAGTCCGCCGTGAGGCGGCATTCCATGCTTAAAGGCATCCAGATAACAGGTAAGTCCCTCTTCCTCCATGCCTCTTGCCGCCATTTTTTCTTTCAGGGCCTTATAGCTGTGGATACGCTGTCCGCCGGTGGTAATCTCCATTCCCTTATACAGCAGGTCAAAGCTCAATGTATATCTGGTATCCTCCGGGTCATCCATTGCATAAAACGGACGCTTCTTAGACGGATAATGTGTAACGAACACAAAATCACTGCCCCATTCTTCCTTCGCATACTGCCCTATCAGCACTTCCTCCTCCGGCTCCAGATCAAAGGGGTTCTTCATCTTACGGCCGTATTTTTCTGCCGCCCTCTGCTTCGCCTCATCAAACCGGACAGTTGGAATCCGGCTCACATCCGGCAGTGTAATATTTAAAATATCCAGCTCTTTTGCATACCTCCTGCCAAGAAGCTCCATCATATACTGCAAAAGCCCCGTCTCCATTGCCATAAGCTCCTCAAAGCCGTCGATATAGCCCATCTCAAAATCCAGACTGGTATACTCATTCAGATGACGCTTGGTGTTGTGCTTCTCCGCCCGGAATACCGGTGCCGTCTCAAATACTCTGTCATAGACTCCTGTCATCATCTGTTTATATAACTGGGGACTCTGCTGCAGAACCGCCGGCCTGTGAAAATATTCCAGCCGGAACAGGTTCGCGCCTCCCTCCGCACTCTTCGCCCCGATCTTCGGTGTATGGATCTCCGTAAAGCCCTGCTCATATAAGAAATCCCGGAATGCTCTGGTAATCCCCTCCTGAATCTTAAATTTGGCACGTTCCCTGATATTGCGCAGGGAAATGGAGCGGTAATTCAGTTTCGCATCCAGAGAGGTATTCAGTTTCCATTTGGAAATAGCAAGCGGCATCATCTCATCCTCCGGCTCACTTAATACCCTCAGCGCTTCCATACGGATTTCGATGCCGCCCGGCGCTTTCTCATTCTTCTCCAGTATGCCTTCTATCTCAACCATATCCGCTTCCTTCACATTCTTCAGGGCAAATCCGGCCGTCCCTTCCTCGTACACTCCCTGAAGCAGCCCTTCCCTCTTTCTCAAAATGATAAACGCAATGTTTCCCATATCCCGGATTGCATGGACAGCCCCGTTTACCTTCACTCGCTGTCCTGCCTTGCAGCAGGTAAGAAGCTCACTGATTTCTAATGTATCCTTCTTTACAATTCCTGTTAAATACTCCATGATGTCCCTCCTCTTCTCTTAAGAACAAAAGTACGCTTCGCACACTTCCGCGTTATTATATTCCTGGCGGCGCTGCTTTTGTTCCGCGCGCGCTGTTGCGCATCTTAGTTTTTGTTATCCAGAGAAATCCGGAGGACTTTCCTGGATAACAAAAAACATCCCGGGGCACAAATACATGTGCTCCGGGACGGATGTTGTCATAATCCGCGGTACCACCCGCATTGAATCTCCGGTCCGGCGGATACCCCGCCTTCCCTTTCAATTCCTCTCTAAATACTTAACGCGTACTAAACGTACCAGCCTACTATCATTCCATGGTATTCCTGCAATCCTGCACTTTGCAAGCATGCCAGATGCTTCAGCCAGTCTGCTCCCAAGTGTTCCCATATCTCCCATTCCTCAAAAGATGCTCTCAGTCGGTGACATCTTATTCCTGTCAAGTTCCAAGGATTAGAGTCTTGTTCTCAGCATTCTCCAAAACTGATTCTTATATTAGCACAGCGCTTCCTATTTTGCAAGATTAATTTTTAAAATTTCGATATTGTTATATTTAATCAATTAAATTGATTAAATTTTTCTATATATTTATGTTTAATATCAACGCTCCTTCTTTATTCATCATAATAGGCTAAATTCCCATATAACAGTAACCTGTGCTTTCAGATTGTAGAGAGGGACCGCATTTCTCATTTGAAAGCGATGGATATGCTGTTACAGATGCAGGAACAAAAAAGAGGGTCTTCAGAAAATCAAAAAAGCTGTCTTCGACCTTATACTGCTAGACTGCAATCTCCCGGATGGAACCGGATTTGAGCTGTGCCGGGAGGTCCGGCAGTTCAGCCCGCTTCCCATCATCATGCTGACCGCCCGTGATACTGAAATGGATGAAATCAAGGCTTTAGAACTGGGCGTAAATGATTATCTGTCGAAGCCTTTCTCTTTGGGCGTTCTCAAGGCGAAAATGAAGCGGATCCTAAACGAACAGTCTAACTCTGCTATTATAAAGTCCGGCACTATATCCATAGACAAGAACACCTGCAAAGTCTATAAAGATGAAACGGAAATTCCGCTGAGCAGACAGGAATACCGGCTGCTCCTCTATCTAATCGAAAACAAGAACCACGTCCTGTCAAAGGAACAGATTTTAAACCAGATCTGGGACAGCGGCGGCAGATATGTGGATAGTAATACCGTCTCCGTCAATATCAGCAGATTACGGACCAAATTAGAAGACGATGCATCCAATCCGGCCTATATTAAAACCATTCACGGCATTGGATACATCTGGAAGGAATAGGCCATGGCACTTCATATAATACTTCTTATTCTATTATTCATCGTTATCGGTTACAGCATTTATCGAAAGCGGAAAACATTCCAATCGATAAACCGCCTTCTGGACTGTGTGCTCAGCCAGGAACCGATTGCATTATCCGATACAAAAGAAGGTGAATTATCTGCCCTGGTAAGCAAGATCAACCGGATCCAGCAGGTTTTGGGAAAACAGATTATGCAGGCAGAGGATGAAAAAGAACAGGTGAAAAGCCTTGTCTCAAATATGTCCCACCAGCTAAAGACACCCTTGGCTAATCTTTCCCTATATACGGAAATTCTAAGCATCCCCCAGCTGACAGAAGAAAAGAAGGCGGATGCTGCTCAAAAGCTAAAAAGACAGGTCGATAAACTGGACTGGATCACCGGCTCCCTAGCTAAAATGGTAAAGCTGGAGCAAAATGCTATTACATTTGACATAGAACCGCTTCCCATACGGGGAACCATTCTGGATGCGATAGATACGGTATATGAAAAAGCCGAAAAAAAGCATATTTCTCTCACCTCCGAGCCTTATGACGACATATTACTGTACCATAACAGGAAGTGGACGGCTGAGGTATTTGCAAATCTGCTGGAAAATGCCGTCAAGTATACGGCCCCCGGCGGCGCTGTTCAGATCAGCATCCATCCATATGAAATATATACAGAAATCATGTTCACAGACAACGGGTGCGGCATCCGCGGGGAGGAAATCCCCCGCATATTCCAACGGTTTTACAGAAGTCCGGAAACCGAACAAACCGAAGGCTCCGGCATAGGATTATATCTGTCCAATCTGATCCTCGAAAAAGAAAAAGTAAAATCTATGGCGAAAAAGAACATCAGGTTACTGCCCTAAAGGACATCAGCCTCAGTGTAAAGGAAGGCGAATTTATTGCCATCGTCGGAACCTCCGGCTCCGGCAAATCTACACTTTTGAATCTTATTGGGGGACTGGATATCCCCACAGAGGGAAACATCTTTATCAAAGGGAAAGACATCAGTTCCCTGACAAGAAAGGAACTGACCATTTTCCGGCGCAGGAATATCGGCTTTGTATTCCAGAACTACAGCCTGATGCCTGTGCTGAATGTGTATGACAACACCGCCCTTCCCATCACATTTGACAGGGGAAACCATATTAGCCGGGGTTACATTGAAGAACTGCTGAGAGAATTGGGAATCTGGGATAAACGTAAAAAATATCCAAATGAGCTGTCCGGAGGACAGCAGCAGAGAACGGCAATTGCAAGAGCGCTGGCAAACCGCCCCGCAATCCTGCTGGCTGACGAACCCACCGGGAATCTGGATTCCAAGACCACCGTCGAGGTGATCGGCCTGCTAAAAGCAAGCTGCCGTAAATACAGCCAGACTATACTAATGGTTACCCACAATGAAGCTATCGCACAGATCTGCGACCGGATCATCCATATCGAGGACGGCATGATATCACCGGGAATCCGAAAGCTTTCTCACAAAGGCGGTGATGACAGATGCTAAAACTGGCGTACAGCTATATAAGGTATTACAAGAGCCAGACCTTTGCAATTCTGGCAAGCATCATTCTGACTGCCGCCCTGCTCTCTGGCATCAGCTCCCTGATGTACAGCAGCCGGCTGAACAGTCTGGAAAACAACAAGCAGATTTATGGAGACTGGCACTATTCTATCGATCTGGATGCGGATACCTGCAATACCATCCAGATAGAAGCGCAGGACTCTAATTATCAAATGGAATGCTATGGAAAAAAGAGCATAAAAGATATGACAGCAGCGCCCTACCCGATGTATTTCGTCCAGACAGATGAAGCTTACCGGCAGATGGCACACCGGCAGATTATCGACGGCCAGTATCCTGAGGATGCTAATGAGATTGCCGCCGACCGGTACACGCTGGCAAACCTAAGTTCCTCTGGAACTCTCGGAGAGGTTTTAAGCATCGACGGGCAGGACTTTATCCTTACCGGAATCGTCGAGAGCTCCTGGGCCGCCGATACTGATGAAATGGAACTCTTTGTAGCAAACAGCTTCACAGGACCGGGGACACGCACCCTTCTTTATCTACAGTTTAGTGAGGATGAAAAGCTATACCGGCAGCTCAATGCATTTTTGAACAAATATAAAATCTCCGGCGATGCTGTCCAGTCAAATGATGAAGTAACAAAATTTCTAAGCGGCGAGCCGCCGGAGGGCATCTATGATATTATAAAGTTCGGGCTGACGAACGAGGAAGGCAATTTCACTTATATTATCCTGAAATTGCAGAGCGAATATAATCTGGCTTTCTACGGAATGCTCCTGCTGCTCTGTATCTTCAGTATATTTATTATACACAGCATATTCAGCATTTCCGTTTCCAAACGGACTTCCGAGTACGGAATCATGGAAACATTGGGCATCAGCGGAATGCGGATCGGCGGCACACTGATTCTGGAATTATGGCTGTTATTTTTATTCGGTTATCCCTCCGGGTGCCTGTTAGGAAATGGAATTTTGAGGCTATTTTACCAACAGCTGAACCGCGTCTTTACCGTCAAAGGAACGGGAAACGCCGATATCAGAACTGCACTATCCGAAACGGACCGGATATTTGCGGGAGCCGATTCGGGAAACGCGGTATTTCACACGGCATGGAACGCCATTGCTGCTGGTTTTGTATTCCTGCTCACCGCCCTTGCCATTGCCGGATTCTCCACCGTCCGCTCCATGCACAGGCAGTCCCTCCGTCAGGTGATAAACGGCGATACCTCTTTTATAAAAAGAAGACACATTTATAGCTTCCGGAATCCTAATCTTGCACATGTGATAGTAAGAAAATTTATGTTTCCCAGAAGAAGAAGGGTAATCGGGATTCTTCTGTCCCTGTCGCTGGGCGGATGTATGTTCCTCTGCTCTGCCTATATGGTAGAAAATCTGAAGGTTCATGCAGACATGTCCCTAAAATCAGACGACGGCCTTGGGTCAGACTACAGAGTATCTATAAAATCGGATATCCTGTCCGATACTATTCCGGCACAGACAGTTACGGAAATTAAAAAAACAGCTGAATTATCAGAAGTGTATGCCACCCGGTATACCCTTGGCGAGCTTACCATTCAAAAACGGGAATTGGAATGGGATAAGTATTTTGATCAGATGAATAAAAGCAGTTATTTTATACAGCGCTTCGGCGGCATCTGCGTCCAGAAAGAGGACGGCAGCTACGGGATCAAGTACAATATCTATGGATATGATACGGGCCTGCTTGAGCAGTTACAGGAATTTGAAATCGCCGCTATCGTAAGCCGGCCATTAGCCCGCGAAACCAGCTTTCTGAACGCAGATTCCTGGAGTAATATGCAGAGTCTGATCCTGCCAAACCGGCAGATGTATGAGCAGTACGGTATCTACGATTACAGCTTTATCAACGCATCCGCCGCAGATGAGACAGATACTGGTATAGCAGCAGACAGGCTGCTACAGAAAATACAAGATGTCCCAAAGGCAGTCCTTCAGGATTACACCACTGCAATTGAAACCCAAAAAGGCCATCTCCGCCAACAGCAGTTATTCTTTTCCGGAATTGCTGTGATCCTGCTTGTCATCAGCCTGTTCCACATCATGAACAGTATGAATTATTCCATTCTGTCTCATCAGCGGGAATACGGCATCATCCGGGCGATGGGTATCACAGATGCCGGATTTTATAACATGGTGCTGCAGATGGGGCTTCTGTACGGCCTGCTGGCAGATTTATTGATATTCCTGCTGTACAATCTCTTCCTGCGGAGGGTTATGGATTATTACATGATTCATATAGTTCAGTTTCTACACATTGGCAAGACAGTTCCTAGAGAAATCACAGGTTCAGTCATGGTATTGAATATCCTGATTGCGGCCGCGGCAGTAATCATCCCTGCACGAAAAATCGTAAAATCTCAAATTATTTCTGAAATCGTTTAAAACTAAAATGCATCAGAAATCAAAGGGACTGCCTGCACAAATGTGCCCCAGTCCCTTATCCTTATAATTATTAAATCTATTCAGCTTCTGCATAATCCTTCAGTTTTTTCCGTCCCACAAGAACATCTAACGGCAGGTCAAGTTCGTCCGCTATCCTGCACAGCATATAAATATCCGGAGTTCTTTTTCCGATTTCATAGCTGGAAAGAGAGCTTCTGTCTATCCACAGCCTTTCTGCCAGCTGGCTCTGCGACATATTCCGCGCTATCCTGAAGCTCTTAATGTTCCGCCCAAGCTGTTCCTTTTCCGATACCGCCACAGCCATATCCCCCTGTCCTCTTTCGTATTTCAACCGCGTAAGCCTTTATCCTCACCATCCCGGATCAAATCTAAGCCCTGAACAAGCATCAAATCCAGTCTACCGCGTACTTCCCCTGAAAAAGACCTCCATGCATCGCCGCATTCCCTCAGATAATAATTAGATGAAGGCATTGCAAGATACGGGGAATAGTATAATCCAGTATATAACCGATATAGGATCTCTGCGTCCGGGCCAATAATTTCTTTTTCCAGCCTGATATATCGTTTTATATTAATTCCCAGAATTTCAGCCATCTGATACTGCGTAATCTCATCCAGCTTTCGGATACTTTTCCATACGCTCCAGGGCATTTCGAATTCCATTTGTGCCAGCCTCAAATTCCTATAGACAGCTTCCGGCAGTTCCGCCTTCTTTCCACATTCCAGAGCAAATCCCATATTCACTGCCCACACGATCAGCCTGTGCATCCGAAGCTTTCCCTCTCTGGTTATGCACTGTTTCATATAATCATCTAGAACTCCAGACTCAGAATACTGTCCGGTGATCAGGAAATTTATATCTCCGCCGTTACCCTCAAACGCTTTTAAACAATCATAGGAAATAACGTTTGCACCGGATTCCAGCTTAGCATAGTGGCTCTGCGTAATACCCATGTCAGCGCTCATTTCCTTCTGTGTTTTGCGCTGTGCCCTTCTATACAATTGCAGCCGTTCCACTACCTCTGAATAATCCCGTCCCATAACACTCTCCAATATTTACTGCTATTATTGTAAAATGTTTTAAGCGTCCAATTATATACCCGTTTGTGAATATTTTACTGCTGTATATGATATTCTATTCAATACCGGCGTCTGACAAATTACCGTCCACACGGCCCGAAAGATTTCATTGCCAGATTCCATATTCTTGTGCTAAAATTGTCGTGTAATTCTATTAGATTTAAAGGAGATTCTTATGTTTTACATATATGGCTGTCCCATGCATTTGGGCGTAGGAGACAAGGGGCTGATTCACAGTCTTGACTATCTGAAAAATTACTGCAGAGATTTAAACTGTACAATATTTCCTGAAATAATCATGCCGGAAGATAATTTGAAGAATCTTAAGAATCTAAACAGCATTCTGGCAACCTGCTCACAGATTGCCGGAGCCGGATATGAAGCGCTTACCCATGGAGAAACTCCCCTGTTTATCGCAGGAGACCACAGTTCTGTTATCGGAAGCATCTCTGCATCCGGCACTTACTATAATGATCTGGGGCTTATCTGGATTGATGCCCACCCGGACATTAACACAGATACCACCACTGTAACCGGAAACATTCACGGAATGCCGGTTGCCTCCCTGCTGGGCATGGGCGAAAAACGGCTGGCACAGATATTCAGCCGCAATCCAAAGGTAAAAGCCTCCAACATCGTCATGCTGGGCCTCCGGGATATTGATCCGCCTGAGGCAGAATTTCTAAAAGAGCTTCACATCAAGTATTACACATACGATACCATGATGAAGCTTGGAATCGAACATTGTCTAAACGATACGGTGCGGCATTTATCCGGCCTCAAACACATTCATATAAGCTTTGATGTTGATGTTATGGATCCGGAATTCTTTCCCGGTGTATCTGTTCCAGTACCAGAAGGATTTAAAGAAAAGGAAGCCTTCCAGATTATGAATGAACTTATGGAACGGCTTCCTATTGTGTCTTATGATATTGTAGAATTTAATTCGGAATATGATGTCAATAACAGCACCGCTGAATTTGTAAAAAAGCTGGCACACAAAATCCTGTCCAATGGATAATTGGAATGCCGCTATTGTTCCAGAGGAAGTGCTTCCTGCACTTTCTCAACGCCGTTCCCGACGATGCCATTCGTCCTTGCAAGCGACTGTTCTACATCCTCCGCAATATTGCCAAGCCCTGACGCTTCCTTAATTTCTTCCGGATGTCCCAGCGGCAGGATGAAATACTCATCATCCGGATCCTGGTCATGATATACCCATGTCGGTGTAAAATCCGCCTTCTCCAGGGTAATCTTACCCTTGGTATCCCGGTGGATCGTAAGGGTTACCACCATGCCGTCCTCCGAATATCCATCGGTAAGCCCGTCCATATACTCCGTGCGCTGATTGGAAAGATGGTTGCCGATTGCATAGGCGCACACCATCTTATGTTTGCCATCACTGCTCTCCTGCAGATCCACCGGCTGGATTACATGAGGGTGGCTGGCGATCAACGCGTCAATCCCCATATCACACAGCTTCTGCGCAATCGCATCCTGATAGGAATTCTCCTGCGTCTGATATTCCACACCCCAATGCATATAGGCGATTGTATATTCCACACCCTCTTCCTTCATCCCGGCAAGAATCTTCTCCACATCATCATACAGAGACTGGGGGTCTGCCTCCTGGAAGGAATTGATCAGGTTCCCGCTTTCTTCGCTGACTGCGATTCCATTGACTGACTTCATGCCGTCTATAACTTCCGTCTCATATACATAATTAAGGAACCCTATTTTAATACCGTTGATATCCTGAACAATATAATTTTTATCCGACTCGCTCTTCCTTACTCCTGTATATAAAAGATTCTTCTCAGTCAGCACATCCATCGTGCGCTGCAGCCCTTCGTCTCCATTATCATAAATATGGTTGTTTGCAAGCATACACATATCCACCCCATTAGCCGCCAGCGCTTCTGCGATCGCATCCGGCGCACAGAAATTTGGATAACCGCTGTAATCCCCATCTGTCAGGGCATACTCTGTTGTCACAGCGGCAAAATCTGCCGCCTCATATATTTCCTTCATATAAGTGAAGATGGCATTATAATCATAACTCTCCCCATTATAATAGGTTGATGATTCCAAAAACGGCTTATGCATAATGATATCGCCTGCCGTTGTGATCACAGCAGATGCCTCCTTAATCTCTGCCTCCTTCTTCTCCAGCTCCAGAGCCTCCGCCTTCGCTTTTGCCTCCTTCGTTTTTTTAGAAATTCCTTTCGCGGTAATTTTAACAAGCAGAATAGCAAATATCAGGACTGCTATTATTCCTCCAATCACGATCAGCTGCTGGATCTGCCTCCGCTTCCGCCTTTTCAGCCTTGCAGTTTCCTGCCTTCTTCTTGTCTCCCTGTCCGGCCGCTCCCCTCCGATATCTCTAGGCTCTCTGGCTGTCCGCCTTTCCCCAAAATCTTCTCTTAATTGGACAGAATGTTCTCTCTGCGGTTTCCTTTCCCTGTTTACCGGCGTCCTGCTCCGCCAGTCTCCCTTTCGTTCCTGCGCCGCTTTATGGGCTTTAATTCCATCTTTTTTCGGCTTTTTTCCAGAATGATCCTCCATGCTCTTTCTCTCCTGCACTCTTCGTATTCATGCCCGGATGGGTATATTTATACGATACTCGAAAAATGTCGAAAAAACAAGTACAATAGAAAAAAAAATCATCTTTTTTGCAACAATATACATTATTTACAAGAAACTATTCGACTTATAAAATTACTTCATGTATAATTATTTTGTAACTGCCGCGCCTTCCTGCCGGAGAGGCAGGTTCAAGCATTATTACAATATTATATATAAGAAGGTATTTGCTGTGAAGAATAATACGGAAAACACTCTTAGACGTGCAGAAAAATTACAGATTATTTTAATTGGAGAAGGAATACTAGTAGGAACAGCTGGCGGCCTTGTGGTCCTGCTGTACCGGATCCTGCTGGAATATGCAGGGATCTGGCTTCATGCGGCGCTGGAATTTGCCAAGGACTCACCCTTACGTATAGCAGGATGGTTTGTCATCCTCATGCTTCTGGCTGTGATTGTGGGAAAGCTGGTAACCTTTGAGCCGTTGATCTCCGGAAGCGGCATTCCGCAGCTTGAAGGCGAGATGACCGGCCAGCTCGATCAGGTCTGGCAGAAGGTGCTTCCTGCCAAATTCATCGGTGGTTTTTTATGCCTCCTTGGCGGTATGTCCCTTGGCCGGGAAGGTCCGTCCATCCAGCTTGGAGCTATGGCGGGAAAAGGGATTTCCAGCCTTTTAAACCGGGGAAAAACTGAAGAGCGTTTTCTCTTAACCTGCGGCGCCAGCGCCGGATTATCCGCCGCATTCCATGCCCCTCTTGCCGGAGTTATGTTCTCCTTAGAAGAGGTCCATAAGAATTTTTCCGTATCTGTACTTTTATCCGTCATGGCCGCCTCCCTGTCCGCCGATTATTTATCCTCGACAGTTTTCGGTATGAAGTCCGTATTTCAATTCGATATTTTACAGACTCTGCCCCAGAGTTATTATTGGATGATTCTGGTACTTGGCGTCATTCTTGGAATACTGGGAGCATTTTACAACTGGTTTACATTGAAAGTACAGTCCATGTATAACCATGCGAAGCATTTAAATACTACGACAAAATTAATGATTCCATTTCTCCTTGCAGGAATTTTAGGCTTTACCATGCCCGATTATCTGGGCAGCGGACACAATCTGATTGACCATCTCACAAGCGGAGAGCTGATGCTCCACATGATTCTGCTTACGCTGGTCTGTAAATTTGTCTTTTCCGCTGTCTGCTTCGGCTCCGGAGCTCCGGGCGGCATCTTCTTCCCGCTGCTGGTGCTGGGGGCATTTATCGGAGGAGCATTTGCCATGTTTGGTGTAAACTATCTGGGACTGGATGCCATATATGTAAACAATTTTGTACTTCTTGCCATGGCAGGATATTTTACGGCAATCGTACGCGCTCCGCTGACCGGAATTATTCTAATCTTTGAAATGACTGGCTCGGTCCAGCAGCTTCTTTCCCTGTCAGTTGTATCTATTGCCGCTTATATCGTGGCGGCACTGCTCAAATCCAAGCCGATTTATGAAAGTCTTCTGGAACGCCTGCTTGAAAAACGCGGAATTGAATTGCCAGAGAGCCCGGGAAAGAAGGTACTGCGGGAATTTGCCGTAGCCCACGGCTCCGATGCGGACGGGAAGCTTATCAGCGAGGTGGACTGGCCGAAGCGCTGCCTGCTGGTTGCCGTTCAAAGAAGCGGGGAGGAATTTATTCCGAAGGGAAACACAAGGCTTCTTGCCAGCGACCTACTGGTTACCCTGACCGATGAACGGGATTGTGCTGACATCTATAAAGAAATGGAGGAAATCTGCCGGTACAAGGGCTTTTGAGATTAGCTTGTATTGTTATTCGGAGGACGCAGATATGAACCGCATAGTACCTGCACAAGCGGGACAACATTCCAGCGAACTAACTGCTAACTTCGTCTAAGCCATAATAAAATCCAAGGCATTCCCCTTGGATTTTATTATGGCTAAGTCTCGAGCCACATTATCTTTTATAGTGTTTCTATGAATTTCATAAAGGATTTCCTGCCTTCTTCGGTGCATTTGTATACGCCGGCGTCTTCCAGGACTCCTACAAAGGTATGGCCGATTTCCTTGTGCAGAATTTCGGTTACGTTGTCTGCTGTTATCTTCCCGTAGTTAGGAAGGAAACGTTCTGCCCATTCTGCGTGTTTCTCGATTTTCTCATTGCATCGGATATCCTTTCCTTCCACAAGATACTCTGCGAGAATCTCCATCTCTTCCTTTAGTCTTGCGGGAAGCACGGCAAGACCCATAACCTCAATCAATCCGATATTTTCTTTCTTGATGTTATGATACTGTGCGTGAGGATGGTAAACGCCCAGCGGATGCTCTTCTGTGGTTATATTATTGCGGAGGGTTAGATCGAGTTCAAATAAGTCTCCAACTTTCCTCGCAATCGGCGTGATGGTATTGTGAAGCTCTCCGTCGGTCTCTGCAAAAATGAAGGCATCCTCGTCAGTGTATCCTCTCCATGCTTTCAGTACATGATCTGCCAGATCGATCAGCTTCTTTTCATCCTTATGACGGATCCGGAGTACAGATAACGGCCATTTTACGATGCCGGCTTCCACATCCTCATATCCCGGTATGGTAACCGGCTTCTCAATCGGAGCCTTTGCCATTGCGAAGGTATAGTGTCCTCCCTGAAAGTGGTCGTGGCTTAAGATTGAACCGCCTACGATCGGAAGGTCTGCATTAGACCCAAGGAAATAATGGGGAAACAGCTTTACAAAGTCAAACAACTTGATAAATGCCGCCCGGTCGATCTTCATCGGTATATGCTGTCCGTTGAATACGATACAATGCTCGTTATAGTACACATACGGCGAATACTGGAAGCCCCATTTACTGTCGTTGATGATAACCGGGATAATCCGGTGGTTTTCCCTTGCGGGGTGGTTTACACGTCCCGCATAGCCCTCATTTTCCATGCAGAGCAGGCATTTTGGATAGCTGCTTGCCTTGGCGTTTCTTGCCGCCGCAATAGCCTTGGGGTCTTTCTCCGGCTTGGATAGGTTGATGGTAATATCAATCTCCCCGTAAGGAGTCTCCACCTTCCATTTCATATCCTTCTTTACGCGATAACGGCGGATATAGTCGCTGTCCTGGCTCAGCTTATAGAAATATTCTGTTGCTTCCTTTGGTGTTTTTTCATAGCGCTTGGCAAATTCCTTCTGCACCTGCGCAGGTCTCGGCATCAGGCAGTTCATCAGCTTTGTGTCAAATAAATCCCTGTAAACCACGCTGTCTTCAATGATCCCTCTTTTACAGGCTTCATCCAGAAGGGCTTTTAAAATATCTTCCAGATTGATTTCCTCTCCTGCAATATCCACGTCCTCATAATCATCCTCATGAAGTACCTCCAGCAGGAGATTCGTGGTGTAGGTGCGCTCGCACTCCGGCGTCAGGCCGGTATCGATTCCGTATTGTACTAATTTCTTAATATTCTTAGATAACATGTCCGCCGTCTCCAATCTCTACTACATAAAATTCCGCATCATGTCCAACCTTTTCCTGATATGCCTTACCGATGGAGCTGATAAATGTATCTACCGCATCATTTTTTACAATGCTTACCGTGCAGCCGCCGAATCCGCCTCCGGTAATGCGGGAGCCGATCACGCCCGGAATCTTCCATGCAAGATCCACCAGAATATCAATTTCCTCACAAGACACCTCATAATCGTCCCTTAAGGATACATGGGAGGCGTTCATCAGCTCGCCGAAGGTCTTGATCTCCCCAGCCTTAAGCGCCTGCACTGCACGGATTGCACGCTGGTTCTCATATACCGCATGCTTTGCGCGTTTCCGGCACACTTCACTCTGGATGGCATCCTTGTGCGCCTCAAATTCCTCTTCGGTCAAATCTCCCAGCGTCTTAATGTCTACAACCTTCTGAAGCTCTTTTAACGCCTGTTCGCATTCGTTCCTCCTGTCATTATAAGCAGAATCTACCAGACTGTGCTTCACCTTGCTGTTGGTGATCACAATCTTTGCATCCTCAAGCACAACCGGCGCATACTCATATTTTAACGTATTAGTATCCAAAAAGATTGCATTGTCCTTTTTGCCCATAGCGCTTGCAAACTGATCCATGATACCGCAGTTGCATCCGTTGAAATTGTTCTCGGAATCCTGTCCAATCAGAGCAATATCTACCATAGATACGTCGAATCCATAGGTTTCCTTCAGGAACAGACCCGTAAGCACCTCAAGGGATGCGGACGAGGACAAGCCGGAGCCGTTAGGGATATCACCGAAGATCAGCACGTCCAGTCCATAGGGAATTTTCATGCCTCTCTTTTCAAAAGCCCACATCACTCCCTTTGGATAATTGGTCCATCCTGCTTCCTTGGATGGTACCAGATCATCCAGACTGGTCTCTATGACGCCGAGCTTTTCAAAATTTACAGAATAAAAACGAATCGTTCTGTCTTCACGGCTTCTTACAATTCCATAGGTTCCGATTGTCAGCGCACAGGGAAATACATGCCCTCCGTTATAATCGGTATGCTCTCCGATCAGATTTACACGTCCCGGAGCAAAATACTTGCGGATCTCGCCTTCCGCACCATACAACTCTTTGAATTTTTCAATCAGCTTCTGCACCATTTGGCATCTCTCCTTTTCTTCACCCGGAGTGCCCGTTCCCATTGCACTCCGTATTGATTTATAATATAATTATAATGAGCAATTCAAAGTATGACAATAAATATCATACACAAAACTATAACGATATTGAGGTATATGAGGATTACCATGATACAGATACATACAACAGACAGCCAGCGGGAAATGAAGGCTCACGGGGACTATCATTTTCCCGTACATATCAGCGAAGAATCCATCGGCATTTACGAGGGCGGAGCCTTCATGTGGCACTGGCACCCGGAGATTGAATTGACCTGGATCCAGTCTGGCCGGATTGATTACCGGGTAAATGAACAGCAGTATATTTTGAAGCAGGAGGAAGGACTGTTCTGCAATAGCAACGCCCTCCACTCCGGTTACATGACAGACAACATGAACTGCGAATACCTGTCCATTACCTTCCATCCAAGATTTATCTATGGGTATGAAACCAGTGTTCTGCAGACCCGGTATGTGGATTTTATCACCTCCAGCCCCAGGCTCAGTTCCCTGGCACTACGCCCGGAGATTTCCTGGCAGGCTGAGATATTAGACACTATGAAGCAGATTTACGGCTGGTCGAAACATCCGCCTGTAGATTATGAGCTCTCCGTCCATCTGGCGCTTGCCCGGATCTGGCAGCTATTGTACCGGTACTTTGTGTCCCTTCCTGACACAGCTGAGCCTGCGGCCCAGCATTTAGACCGGCTGAAGCGGATACTTACCTTTATACAGACTCATTACAATGAACCGCTGACTCTGGAAGACATCGCCGACAGCGTCAATATCTGCAAGAGCGAATGCTGCCGCTTCTTTAAGAAGCATATGCATATGACGCTCTTTGATTATCTGCTGTTTTACCGGATCCAGCAGAGCCTTCCTCTGCTAAAAGGCGATGAAAGCATTACGGACATTGCCGGAATGGCGGGATTCTCCAATCCCTGCTATTATGGAAAAATATTTAAGAGATATATGAACTGCTCTCCCAGAGAATATAGAAAAAATGTATAGGAGCCGCCAGTTCTCAGGCAGCTCCTTTCATTTTCATTACTCTTTAATCCTGTCAATCTCTGTAAGGTTAATACCAGAGGCTGTCAGAATAACCTTTAAGTCAATATAACGTTCTTTCATTGCTTTGTATACGTCCGATTCTTTATCGATAACCAGCATCATATACCGCTGAAGCCTGGAAAATTCTTCCACTGATATTTTTAACATTTCTTTTTCAGTCATACAGCCACCTGCTTTCTTTTATAATCTGTGCTGATTGTTACAAGACAATCATATCAGATTAAATAGAAGGTGTAAAGCGGTTACCGTTCATACAATAACGTAAAGCAGGCAGAGGAAGATTTTACAACCCCCCGGGCGGCTTGTGCTTCTTCTTCTTTTTCTGCTATTCTATTAACAAGATTAGAATAGATTGGGGGAAACATTTATGCATATGGCTGATGCTTTAATCTCACCGGCAGCCGCCGGAACCATGTATGCCTGCTCAGGTGCGGCCTGCGCATACGCAGTAAGGAAGGTACGGTTAGAAACCGATCCCAAAAAAGTTCCTGTCATGGGTGTGATGGGCGCTTTTGTCTTTGCCGCGCAGATGATCAACTTTACAATTCCGGGAACCGGCTCCAGCGGCCATCTATGCGGCGGCATGCTGCTCACCGCACTGCTCGGCCCTTACGCCTCGTTCCTGACCATGATAGGCGTACTACTTATTCAATGCCTGCTTTTTGCGGACGGAGGCCTTCTGGCGCTTGGCGCTAATATCTGGAACATGGCATTTTACGGATGCTTCCTTGGATACTTCCTTGTCTGGCGTCCCTTCATGAAAAAAGGAGCCGGCAGAGGAAAGGTTATCTGCGCTTCCATTTTAGGCTCAATGATCACGCTGCAGCTTGGCGCATTTTCCGTAACCCTGGAAACCCTTGCATCCGGCATTACCGACCTGCCGTTTTCCATCTTTGCAGGCGCCATGCAGCCAATCCATCTGGCGATTGGATTTGTGGAGGGATTGATTACTGCCGCCGTATTGATATTTGTCTACGAATCCAGGCCGGAATTGCTCATGGACGTAACCCCAGAGGGAAGCTTAGGAAAATCCACCTATAAGAAAACTCTGGTTACCCTCTGCATCGCCGCTCTGCTGATCGGAGGCGGTTTATCCTTATTTGCGTCCTCCCATCCGGACGGTCTGGAATGGTCGATTGAGCGTATCACCGGTTCCGCCGAACTGGATTCCGATGCGTCGGCGCCCTACGAAACCGCAGAAGCCCTGCAGGAGGCATCTTCACTGCTTCCGGATTATGCATTTAAAGGATCGAATTCCTCTTTGGGAACCTCCTTTTCAGGAATCATAGGCTCTCTGGCCGTTTTGATCGTATGCGTAGGCGCCTGCTATGTATTTAAGTTTTTCAAACACCCAAAACAAAGGGAAGCAAAATGAGCAGACTAGACCATGCACTATATGAGATCCACCATATGGATATGCTTGCAGACAGAGACCAGTGGCTGAATAGGATTCACCCACTGGTCAAGCTGATTATAAGCGCAGCCTACATCGCAGTTACCGTATCCTTTCACAAATATAATTTTACCGGGCTGCTCCGAATGGGCATCTATCCGATCGTGCTGTTTATATTGGGAGACATCTCCTTTACCGATGCCTTAAAACGGCTTCGGATCGTGCTCCCTCTGGTATGCTTTGTCGGACTGTTCAATCCATTTTTCGACCGGAAGCCGGCTCTGGAAATCGGAGCCTTTGTGGTAACGGCCGGAATGATTTCCATGGCCACGCTCATGCTGAAAGGTATCTACAGTGTGCTGGCGGCATATCTGCTGATCGCATCCACATCCATTGAGAAAATCTGCTCTGCCATGCGTATGCTGCACATCCCTGCCATTCTGGTAACACAGGTATTACTTACCTACCGGTATATCTCCGTACTTCTGGAGGAGGCAGGACGCATCACAGAAGCTTATTCTCTGCGGGCTCCCAAGCAGAAAGGCGTACACTTTAAGGTCTGGGGCTCCCTTGCAGGACAGCTCCTGCTGCGCAGTATGGACCGGGCGGACAATGTATACGAAAGCATGACGCTTCGAGGATATCGGGGAGAATTTTACTATGGCGGGAAAACAGCCCTCTGCACAAAGGACACCGCATATCTAATTGTCTGGATTCTATTATTTATACTGTTAAAAATGATTTAAATGGAGACGTAATTATGAGCCACATACACATCAATCTGGAACATGTAAATTACAGCTATGACGCTTCGCATCCGGTTTTGAAGGATATTACCTTTACCGCACACGAGCATGAAGCCGTCGGCCTGATCGGTGCAAACGGCGTAGGAAAATCTACATTATTAAAGCTTCTTGTGGGATTAAACCTGAATTATGAAGGAAGCATCCGCGTGGAAGATATTCCGGTAGAAAAAAATACCCTTCCGGTAATCCGTGAGAAAATCGGTTATGTGTTTCAGGATTCCGACAGTCAGCTGTTCCTGTCTACGGTAAAGGATGACGTAGCCTTCGCCCCGCGCAATTACGGACTCTCGGAGGATGAAGTAAGCAAACGGGTAAACCATGCCCTTGAGAGCATTCATATCGAGCATTTAAAGAACCGCCAGATTTATAAACTCTCCGGCGGTGAAAAAAAAATGGTATCTATTGCTACCATCCTGTCCATGACTCCTGATATTATATTGATGGACGAGCCCTCCATCGCACTGGATCCCGGAAACCGGCGCCGTCTTATCCATATTTTAAATGAATTTGACCATTTGAAGATTATCGCTTCCCACGACCTGGACATGATCCTGGATACCTGCAACCGGGTGATCCTCATGTCAAAAGGACAGATTATCCGTGATGGGAAAGTCAGAGAGATTCTGTCGGACAAAGATCTGCTGGAAAAGCATGGGCTGGAGCTGCCATTTTGTATGCAGGGGAGTCCTTATTCATAGAAGCCCCCTTTCCCACGCATACTAGTACTCCGTACTTGAAGTTCCTGTGCAAATATTCGAGGAGATTTTTTCAAGTGTGTAAGTTCAGAAACGGATGCGCAGCGGGCTACGCAGAGTATTCTAGACTTGTGCCATCGGAAAAATAGACCGAAATATTTGCACAAGGGTTTTCAGTACGGAGTACTAGGCACTTTTTATCTGTAAACTATAAAATTTCCATCTTACAGCTGTGCTTTTTGCTTACCTTATCGTATGAAATCCCAACTGCAGGAATGCGGCCTGCATACACCGATTCTTCCCCTAATTTCCCTTGGAACCTAAGCACATATTCCCGATCTTTGATCTGTTGAATCGCCGCTTCAGGAGAATGTCCTATCTTAAGCTCCAGAATAATACAATCGGCCTGTCTCGTTATTATAATGAAGCAGCGGTACTTTTGTATTATAGGCATACTCAAAGATATCTGCCATTGTTTCCGTATCCCCTGCAATCGCCGCCTCAAGCATCCGCTCCGACTCTTTTGCAAGGCGGTACACATATCCCAATGAGGGTTCCCTTCTCAGCATGTCTTTAAATTTGTCCATCAGCTCTTTATTTGGGATAAATATCCTGCCCTTCTCACTGGTCAGGAAACCCTTCACAGGCACAGCTTCCCCGGATACCATAAGAGCAAGTGCATCCCTGACTGCATCCACATTTTTATTAATATAGTAAAAAATCTCATCATAGGAACCAGAACTAATCCAATAATTTCCAAGGTTATTATTCGCCAGAGCCGCTGGAATATTTGGCGGTCGGAAGGATTCCCGTCTATCTTTGCATCCGGATACTCTCTGAGCAGATCCTCAATAAGAAACCGCTCAATTCTTGCAATGTATTCTTTGTATGTCTTACAATCACAGAGCATAACTGATCCCGTAACATATACGACAAACGGAGGGCGGTCCTTCCCTTATTTTAGGGGTTTTGGTTCGTTTTCTACAAAAAATGCCTGTAAGAGGTACTGACTTTTCCAAAGCGTCTCTCACAGGCATTTATTCCAATTACAAACTCAATTTTATTTCTTTATCGGGAGCACCGAAACAGAAGCTCTTCCCATCTTCTGTCTACTTCCTTCTGGAATTCTTCTAACAAATACTCGTTTTCTTTTTTAAACAGATGCTTGAACCTTCCCTGCGGTTTTAAGAAATCCTCGACCGGCTTCTTATTCTTTGGTTCATAGTTCAGGATCCATTTCCCTTCTACTACCTCAAATAACGGCCAGTAGCAGGTCTCCACAGCCAGCTTACAGATTTCTATGATATCCGGGGTGTTGTATCTCCACCCGCGCGGGCAGGGAGCCATAATATTTAAGAAGGCTGCGCCCGGCGTATAGATTGCCTTCTCAGACTTTATATGTAAATCCTTAAAGTTCTGCACAAATGTAGTCTGCGCCACATAAGGAACGTCATGAGCCGCAATGATTGCCGCCAGATCCTTCCTGTTCTGAGGCTTTCCGTTACTCTCCGAACCCACCGGCGTGGTCGTGGTATCCGCATACATCGGTGTTGCGGATGACCGTTGGATTCCGGTATTCATATAGGCGCCGTTATCATAGCATACATAAACCATATCATGATTCCGCTCCATCGCTCCTGACAGGGATTGGAAACCGATGTCGTAGGTTCCGCCGTCGCCGCCGAAGGTGATGAATTTATAAGTCCCATCAAGCCTTCCTTTGCGCTTCAGCGCCTTGTAAGCACCCTCCACGCCGCTCATGGTCGCGCCTGCATTTTCAAATGCATTGTGTATGTAGCTGTCCTCCCAGGAGGTATACGGATAGGTAAAGGTTGATACCTCCAGACATCCGGTGGCATTGCCGATGACTGCCTTATCTCCCTCGTGCAGTCCCCGGAGCACATTTCTAACTGCAATGGTTCCGCCGCAGCCTGCGCACATTCTGTGTCCCGGAGCAAGACGTTCCGGTTTATTCATTGTTTCCTTGAAATTATAAGCCATTTTACGTCCCTCCTTACTCTCTGACGCCCATATAGCGATAGGTATCGCCTGCATCGTCTTGTTCGATCATCGTCTTAAGGTCTGCAAATACCTGTTCCATATCCTCCACGCGCACGTCGCGTCCGCCAAGTCCATATACGATATTCGCTGCCAGTGCAGTGCTTCTTGCCCGGAACAGCGCCGACATCACATCTGCCCCAAGCGGTCCGCCGTGGTTGGTATAGCTCTCCGCACGGTCCATAATAGCAACCGCCTTCACATGTTTCAAAGCCTCTGCAATGGCATCTGCCGGAAATGGACGGAAAAGACGGATTTTCAATAAACCGACCTTCTCTCCTTTTTCCCGGAGCTTATCAATGGCATCCTTCGTGGTTCCCGCCGCAGAGCCGATCATCACAACTGCCCGGTCGGCGTCCTCCAGACGGTATGCTTCAAAAAGCCCGTACTCTCTGCCGGACAATTCTGCAAATTCCTTTGCAACATCCAGTGCCACACGCTCTACATGCTTCATTCCCTCTGCCTGGTTTCGTTTTGCTTCCATATAATAGTCCGTAACCGAATAAGGACCTACCGCCATAGGGCACTCAGGGTTCAGCAGATAATTCTCCGGCTCATATTCTCCCACAAAGCCCTTTACCTCCGCATCCTCCAGAAGCTCAATATTCTCCACCGCATGGCTGGTGATAAACCCGTCCTGACAGATCATGATCGGAAGCCTTACATCCTTATGCTCGGAAATTCGGAATGCCTGCACCATGTTGTCATAAGCCTCCTGATTATTCTCGGCATAAATCTGGATCCATCCGGAATCCCTTGCGCCCATGCTGTCCGAATGGTCGCAGTTAATGTTGATCGGGCCTGATAATGCACGGTTTACCAATGCAAGCGCCAGCGGAAGCCTGTTGGATGCCGCTATGTACAGCTCCTCCCACATATAAGCCAGTCCGCAGGACGAGGTAGCGGTCAGCGCCCTCGCGCCTGCCGCCGACGCGCCGATTGCCGCGCTCATAGAACTGTGCTCGCTCTCCACCGGAATAAACTCCGTATCCACCTGTCCATTTGCCGCGAAAGAAGCAAAATACTGCGGTATCTCCGTGGACGGCGTAATCGGGAATGCCGGAAATACATCTGGATTAATCTGACGAAGCGCGATAGCTACGGCCTCATTACCTGATAAACGATCTCTCTTTGCCATCTTATTTCACCCCTTCCATCGTAATCGCCCCGAATGGACATGCCTTTACGCAGATGCCGCATCCCTTGCAGTGGTCATAGTCAAATTCTGCACGTTTCCCATCCTTCACAGGAATACAGCTGTCCGGACATACCGGAACACAGAGCAGGCACTGCTTACATTTATCCTCGATAAATTCCGGTTTCACACTGCTCCATTCCCCTGTCAGGAACTCTCTGGAGGTTCCGGCTCCGGCAATCACCATGCCTTCTGTTAAATCCTGCCATTTTGTCTTTAATCCTAATTTACTGATATCTGCTGCCATTAGCGCACCTCCTCAAAGGCCATCTCTAACGCCTTCATATTACCGTCAATTACCTCCGGCTTGCTGGCAAACTTATGCTGGAAGGATGCCTTCATTTCCCGGAGAAACGTCTCTTTATCCATAATTCCCGCTACCTTCACGATTGCCGCAAGGAGCGGTGTATTTGGAAAATATCTGCCCATCGCCGCCATGGATATTTTCTTCGCATCAATAATGTATACGTCTCCCTTGCAGCCCTTCAGGTGCGGAAGAATCTCTTCTTTTGTGCGCTGAGTATTAATCAGGATTGCGCCGTCTTCCTTTAATCCGCTGGTCACATCCACTGCCTCCAGCAGAGATTCATCCACCACTACTACATACTGCGGGTCGTAAATATTGGAATGGGCGCGGATTACCGTATCACTGATCCGGTTATAAGCAGTAATCGGCGCTCCCATCCGTTCCGGGCCGTACTCAGGAAAGCCCTGCACGTACATACCCGTCTGAAATGCCACATCTGCCAGAAGAAGAGCGGCTGTCTTAGCTCCCTGTCCGCCGCGGCCGTGCCATCTGATCTCTGTGTGTTTACTCATATTCGTCCATCCTTTCTGAATTATTTCGTATGCCGGACTGCCTGTATATGCATCCTCCCGGAAGCCTTTTATGATATAGGGAACTTTATTCCCTATATTAAAAAGCCCGCCCCTAAAATAGGGACGGACTTATCATAATCTCCGCAACCACCCTGTTTTCTTACAAAACAAGTACGAATCTGGCGTACCAACATACGTGGTTTCTGTAACGGGAAACACCCGTGGAAACTTACAACAGTCATTACTGGTTCTTCGGTTTCCATTCTCAGAGATGATTTTCAAAACCAATCTCCCGCTGTCTTCCACCACCGGCAGCTCTCTGTAGGTGAGTCTTTGGTTCCTACTCCTTCTCTTCATTGAATCTAACTTATAGAGTGCAATCTGTTTTTATTCAAAAACAATCTTATAATATTTTTCGATAAACGTCAACATCTTTTTATAATTTTTTCATCTTACAGCACAGAATCTTAACCCCTTTTCCTTTAGCCGCCGTACAAGGGCGCTTAGGAAAATGTATATGAAGCATGCTGACGTCTATATGTATCATTGTCCTTTTGTCTCAGCTCACGTTCTACCTGCGCCAGCTTCGTTTTCAAGTCCTTAATTCTGGCTTCGTCTGTTTCGGTATTGAGACGTTGTTCCAGTTCTTGCTTTTCCCTCTTCAGTTTTTCAATCTCACGATCCACCTTGTCGGTACTGCCAGTGCAGCGTTCCACATTATTTCCGGGTTCCTTTTTTTCCTCCGGAATATATTCATCCCTCCTTGGTTTCAGGGATTGCTCCGGGGCTTCGTCCTCGAACCGCTGGGCTTTTGGCTCTTTCACGCCAGCGGCAGATACAGACGGCTGCGCCGCGTCATAAATCAAACCAGAAATCGATTGCATGATGTATTCCTCCAATCCAAAAAAGTATTATTGGCTTCTATAATTCCAGTTTATCGTCCTAATATAGAATTTCAAGTCTATTGGCTTGAAATGTTCTCTGGATGTAATGAAATGTTCAGCAGCACATTCAGCGAAAAATGCCGGTCTGCTTTTTCTGCCAGCACTGCACCATGATATTTTTCTGCTGCCGATTTGATGTTGGCAAGGCCGGTCCCCGCTGGGGGCAGGGGTTCATCTGAACAGGAATTTTCAAACGACAGCATATAGAAATCACCCTGCCCTTCCCCGGTGATCCGGATGGTCTTCGTTCCTTCGGCCGTCTGGCACGCACGGACTGCATTGTCCAAAGCGTTTGCAAAAATCACGCATAAATCGAAATCGTCAACCTTACAGCGCTTGGGTAAGCGCAGCATAACCTCTGTTGAAATTCCATTTTTCTTTGCTAATCCCAGCTTTTCTCCCAGCAGAATATCCACCACTGGATTGCCTGTGTGATAGGGATAGGACAGCACAGCCGAAGCCGCTTCCAGCTTTTGCAGCCAGGCTTTGCTTTCGTCCAGTTTTCCACTGTTTAACAGGCCGTTCAATACTGACAGATGATTCTTAATATCATGACGGAAAGCCTTCGTCTGCTCATAACGGATTTGTGCCTCGGCGATATATACCTTTTGCGCCTGAACCGCTTGGGTCAGGGACTGCATCTCTGCCTGAACCTGCAGGCCGCGGCAAAGATGCCGATAAGCATATAGCGTGCAGAGCAAAGCTCCCAGCCCCAGAACCTGCATAAACAGCAGCGCGGTATGTCTTCCCATATTTTCCAGTAGAAACTCAAGAGACCGCTCATGATAAAAAGCTTGTGTATAGGAGGTCTGCAAGATATACAATTCTGCGGTAAAAAAGAACAATACAGGAAACAGCAGACAGCCTGCATGTGTTATTTGGCTGATTTCTTCCGGCGATATAGCTTTCAGTACGATTGAGTAACAGGCGGCACAGATGGCAAAGGAGACTGCCGTTGCCATAAGAACCAGCAAATATAAAAACGGGGTTTCAACCGCATAGGGAAACACTATCGCTTCTACCGAATTGATAAGACCAAAGGAAAACTGGGAGATGTAGATGGCAAGAATTGAAGCCGCCCAGGATGCGAAAGACCGATTACCCAGGGCAAAACGGTTCATCCCATACAAAATGAGCAGCTCTGCCCCAATCGCCATGATCAGCGGGAAGGAAACCCTATTTGCAAACCAGTCCAGAATGCAGATAAGAATAATGTATGCGGCAAAATGCCATGCCTTTCGTTTTTTCGCCGTAAGACGGCCGCAAAAGCAGATATGCATACCTTGAATTATGAGGCAAAATGCATTGATGCATAAACTAAAGTAATCCATATCATCCATTCCTTTCCTTCATATAACGCATGAGCGCCTGTATCATATCCCGTTCACGCAATCTGGAAACAGGGATTTTATGCCCTGCGTCATTATGACAAGAGATTCATCATCACAAATTGCAAATTTTATCATTTTCAATACCACATATTCTAACAGAATATCAGAAAATGAAAATACAGGCAATCTTATTGCTCTAAAATGTCCTTATTTTGTAATCAAATGCCTTCTGTCCAGTTCCTGCAAAACCTTATCGCCCCGCCAGCTTTATTTCTATTATTTCCCATTATTAGAAACTCATTGACAAACCTGCCTTTTCCATCTACTATTATATATAACACAGTGTATATACATATTAATGCAGAGGAGAAAAATCATGGCAAGCTTATATAAAAGCGTCTGCTATTGCACAAATCTAAGGCGCAGTTCCAACGCAATATCCGAGATTTACGATACCGCATTAAAGAGCACCGGGCTTACCATAGCCCAGTATTATCTTCTCATCAGCCTCTGGCGGCTGGGTTCTGCAAATATCACCCACTGGGCAGAGCATGTGGGGCTTGACAGGAGTACCATGGTGAGAAATATAAAGCCTCTTCAAAACCGCGGTCTTATTGAAGCCGCCCCGGGAAAGGGAAAGACCTTTGCACTGTCAGCCGAAGGCAGGACTACCTTAAATTCCGCGGTTCCTTTGTGGCAGGAAGCGCAGAAGCAGATTGAGACGGCTCTTGGAAAGGATGACATAGAAGCCTTATTCCGCATCAGCGATAAGCTCTTACAGCTATAATCGCATAAAATGGGCGGCGCGGTAACAGAAAATATAACTTGCTTATTGTTATCCCTTAGGTTATCATAGTATGAAGAGATTGGAGGTCATACTATGAAGCTGGAGGGGAAATCCCTGAAAGGCGATTTTTTTCGATTTATTATTCCATCCATTACGGCGCAGTGGGTATTCGCACTCTACACCATGGTGGATGGTATTTTTGTGGCACGGGGCGTATCCGAAATTGCGCTGACTGCCGTTAACATCTCAATGCCCTATATCATGGCGTTATATGCCGTATCTATTCTGTTTGCAGTGGGCACTTCTACCATTGTCGCTATCATGCTGGGCGAAAGGCGCGTACAGAAAGCCAATGAGGTATTTACCCAGAATATCTGCCTGCTTGTGCTGTTCTCGGCTATCATTACCATAGTGGTAATGCTGAACTTAAAACCCATTGCCCTGTTTTTGGGCGCAACCGATGTAAATATCGAATATGTTTTGGATTACCTTGGTGCAATTACCCCTTTTTCCGGGTTATTTATCCTGTCCTATTCCTTTGAGACCATTATCAAGACAGACGGATATCCAAAGATGGCAACCTTCATCGTAACTGCAGGCTCGCTGATGAACGTGGTTCTGGACTACCTGATGGTTATGCGGTTCCATATGGGGATCAGGGGAGCGGCCATTGCAACCGGTATTTCCCATGTTTTTTTGATCGGGCTGTACCTTATGCACTTCTGCGGGAAAAAAGGGATGATCAAATTTACCGGCTTCCGCCCGAATCTGCCCATAATCTGGCGTCAGATTAAGAATGGAATCCCTTCCTGCATCACAGAGCTGTCCCCGGGACTTATCATATTCCTGTTCAATCAGGCAATCCTCCATTACCTGAACGAGGATGCGCTGGTAAGCTACACAATTATTTCCTATGTAAATTCCCTGGCAGTCATGACCATGGTCGGCATTGCCCAGGGCTATCAGCCGCTTATCAGCTATTATTTTGGGAAAGGACGCATGGACAAATGCGGCCGGCTGTTCCGTTTTGGAATCTTTGCAGTCATAGCTGCATCGGCCGCCTTCACCCTTGTATGCATGACAGGCACGGAGACGATCGTCCTCCTGTTTATCTCCTCCGCAGACAGCGCCCTGATCCCATACAGCGTACAAGTATTCCGCATCTTTGCACTATCCTTCCTGATTGCAGGCTATAACGTAGTGATCGGAGCGTATTTTACAGCCGTAGAACGGCCCGCGGCCGCCACCGTCATTTCTCTGGCAAGGGGAATGGCCATGCTTGCATTAAGCCTGTTTGTAATGGTGATGCTTTTCGGCGGCGCCGGTATCTGGTGGAGTCCGTTGATTTCAGAAATACTAAGCCTTGTGCTTACCCTTATTTTTCTGATTCCTTACCTTCGTTCCAGGCCGTTTTCTATCAGAAATCCATAAAAGCAGATGAGGCTCCCTTTACAGGGCTGAGCCTCATCTGCTTTTTAATCACAGAGGAATGGTTACCTCCCGCACCAGATCTATCTGAAAATAATCCCGTATCTCCTCTGGTCTTGCCGTCTGCCCCAGCACCCACATCAGCTTCGTAACTGCCGCCTCTGCCGTCATATCATACGCCTGGAGCACGCCGCCCTTCAATGCCTGCAGCCCTGTCTCATAGACCGACAGGTTACTTCCCTCATAAGGGCACTGGCTCCCCGCCAGCACGGTCATTCCGTCCTCAACCGCTTCCCGGACGGCAGACGCAAAATCATGTTTGACAAACGGCATTCCGCCCAGTCCGAACCCTTCTATGTAAACACCCCTATATCCCTGCTCCTTCAGCATCCTAAGAATAGACGGGTCAATGCCCGGATACAGCTTCAGCAGAAATACCCGGTCAGAATACTCCGGCTGCACGCGGAAAACACCCTTCTTCTGCGGCAGGACCTCTTTTCTGACATGCAATCCCAGTGCGCTGATCTGCGCCGCATTCGGGTAATTGGTACTGTCAAAGGCATCAAAGCTCATGGAACGGACCTTAGAGGTCCTGCAGCCCAGCATGACCTTCCGGTTAAATGCGGCAAAGACCCCAGGATATCCGCTGGCCGCCATATGGATCGCACACCGGCAGTTTTCCATGGCATCCGCCACCGGATGAGAAATAGAGAGCTGGCTTCCGGTGATAACTACCGGGATGGGAATGTTCTGCAGCATAAAGGAAAGCATCGATGCCGTATACGCCAGCGTATCAGTCCCGTGGATAATCACAATTCCGTCGTGCTTCAGGTATGCCTGCCCGATCCTTACTGCCAGCGCCGCCCAGTCATCGGGAAAAATATTCGCACTGTCCAGAGAACAGAAATCCTCCGTTTCCATCTCCAGATTCTTTGAGACCATCCGAAGCTCTTCTAAAATCTCCCGGCTTGTCAGGCCGGGGCTCAGTCCCTGCTCGCTATTAACGGAGGAAAGGGTTCCTCCCGTATTTATGATCAGTATTCTCTTCCTCATTACCGTAACTCCTCTATGATTTATCCTGTCTATAATAATAGCAATAGAAGCTGCCCTATGGGCAGCTCCCTATATTTATTTTGTTTGTGCCATTGAGAATAAGGTTTCTTGTAAAAGTTTAGAGAAATTGATATTATTTTTTTCAGCAAAAGTATTCAACCATGCAGGAATAGTAAGGTTCTTCCTTACAGCTTTTTCACCATATTTTTCTTCATAGGCATCAATGTCTAATAATAACATATTTATCATACACCCATTTTCAGCAGTTATTTCTGAATAGTCGGAAGCATGCGGAATTTTCTCTCCATCTTCGAGTTCTCCTAATATCCATCCACTGGCCGCGTCAATCCCCATTTCAATAGCCTGTTCTAAATCTTTTCCCTCTGTTACACAACCGGGTAAATCTGGAAATTCTACCACATATCCACCGCTTTGATCTGTAAAAGGCTTAAATACAGCCGGATAAATTAGTTTCAATATATTCACCTCCATTTATATAGATGGAACAAATGGGACTCAAAGCCCCGCTTGTTTCATAATTGATTTTACTGTATCGGGATTCAAATCCCCTCCATGTTCTGGAATTATAACTTTTCCCGGCTTAGTCGGATGTTTGTATTGGTGGTGTGAGCCTTTTTGCTTTACTTGATACCATCCGTTTTTTAATATCATGCTCTCAATTTCTCTAAATCTCATCCAATACCTCCTTATTCATTCATGGCATCTCTCCCTTCCGTTTGTTTGATTATATCATAATGCGTATTATGCGCATTGTCAATAATTTTATTCTTTAAAATTACTACAAAAAATATCAACCGCAGATAGGACAGTCTTATATCTCAACATCCGAATACAGTTTTATATGGAAGCAGGTTCCCTTTCCCGGCTCACTCCTTACGCTGATATTTCCATTCTGCCGCAGGATAATCTGCTTTGACATGGCAAGCCCGATTCCCACGCTGTCCTTTGATGCCCCTGTTCCCTTATAAAACCTTTCAAAAATATGGGGAAGCTGTTCTCTTGGAATTCCTTCCCCATTATCCTCTACCGTAATCGTAGTTGAGAAATTATTCTGAGCCGCCAATATCCGGACTCTTCCGCCGGACGGAGTATGCTCCAGACAGTTTTTAATAATATTGGAAACCGCTTCTCTCGTCCAGTGCCTGTCGCACCATACCTTCATATCCCCCGGCACCGTCTGGATAAGTTCTATTTCCTTCATCTCTGCCATGATCTCAAAGGGCTGGCAGGCATCATTAAGAAGCCCCCTTACCGAAACTTCCTCCCTCTTCAGCTTCAGCATATCCGCATCCAATTGTGACAGCGTCAGGAGATTCCGTATCAGCCAGGTGATCCTCCTGACCTGAGAATCAATCTTATCTATAAATTCTTCTCTCTTTTCCTCATCCATTTCTCCGGAGCGCAGAAGCTCAGCCATAATCGTAATCGAGGACAGAGGCGTCTTGATCTGATGGGAAATATCAGAAAGCATTCCCGCAAGATATTCTTTTTCTTTATTTGCATTAGAGGACTCCCTGCTGATCAGCGATACCAGCTTATAGAGCTCGCTTTCCAAAATAGCAAGCTGTCCTTCCCTGCACCTTTTTAGTCCCGGCAGCCCGATGCCGTCCTGCAGATGCATCAGATTCATCGTCATCTCTTCCAGATACCGCTCCCTCCTGTAACGAAACCACGCCGTTGTCAAAAACATCAGCGGCATACAGACGCCAAGCACCAGACAGGCCGTCTTTAAGTCTGCCGATACCAGACAGATAACTCCCGACAGGATCATGAGCATTAGCTGAATCACAAGTTCCATTTCCTCTTACACCCCCCGACCGGAAAACTTTATTTCTCCATCCTATAGCCCACGCCCCGGACTGTCTGGATCAGCTGTCCCTCTACCGTATCGCCCAGCTTTTTCCGAAGCCTTTTCACATATACGCTCAGTGTATTATCATTAACAAAATCCCCGGCGTCATCCCAGATATGATTCAATATCTGTCTTCTCGTCAGCGTCTGTCCCCGGTGGTTTAAAAATATCAGAAGGAGTTTATATTCCATTGCAGTAAATATGATTTCCTCCCCGCCGCGGTAAACCCGTCCTGTCTGCAGGTTGACCTGATTTTCTCCGGCCCATACCAGCTGATCCTCCGTGCCCGTCCCCCGGCCGGTCCGCCTTAAGACCGCCTTCATCCTTGCAAGAAGCTCACGGATCCTAAACGGCTTCGGTATATAATCATCAGCGCCCTGCTCCAATGCCCTGACAGTGTTTACCTCATCGTCACATGCCGTCAGAAATAAAACAGGCTCATCTCCTCTTTTCCGGATTTCCCTGCATACCTGAAATCCGTCTCCATCTGGAAGCATAACATCCAGCAGGTATAAATCTATCCTGTGATTCTGTCCGATGATTTCCACCGCCTCTAACACAGTTCCCGCTAAAAGCACCCGATAGCCTTCCTGCTGAAGGGCAAAATGAAGCCCCTCCCTAATATTTTCATCATCCTCTACGATCAATACGCTCAGTTCCATTTTCCCACCATATCTTCTCCCAGGCACGCCGCGGCATTCTGCCCGGGCCGCCGTTTTCCTACAGTTTCCCGCACCGGATTTGCACTGCAAAGCAGCATTTTCCTCTGCAAATCCGTGTGCATCCGCCGGAGGCTCTAAGGAAGCGATGATTTAATCAGCGTTTCCTTAGATATTTTCACCGCGGATACTTTCAAATAAATTCACCCGGCGCTCCCCACTCAGGCTGTATAAAGCAAACCCGGCAAGTACAGCCGCCGACAGAAGAACCGCCGCCGCTCCTCCTGCAATGGGAAGGGGCAGCCTAATATTACCAAAAATCATATCCACACTCTTCTGAAGCCCGTAAATCATGAGTCCACATAGAATCCCGGCAAAAAACACTGCTTTTACAAAAATACCGGCACACTCAAAAAGCAGCATTTTTCTCATCTGACCGCCTGTCATGCCCGCCGACTGAAGGATCGCAAGCTCCTGTCTCCTTCCGGTAATCCACCCTTTGACCGAATTAAACAGATTCAGCAGACAGATAAGGGAAGAGAGTACCACAAAACACCCCAGCAGTATATCCGCAAGCCGGACAAGCGAGCTGGCAAGGGTTTCTATATATGCCGTCTTTCCCAACATCATATCCGCATCTTCATTATCACAAAGACGGGTCAGCCTGTCAATGATATCCGTTTCCTTCCCGTTCATTTTAAATCTCAGAAACGGCTTAATTACCGATTCATCCTCTCTGCTGTCTGCGGCCGCCCGGATTCCTTCTGCTGTCTCCTCTCCGATGATCAGCCACAGCTCGCCGCTCATGCCAAAAGAGCTATCCTCCCCCAGCTGCTCCGGCTTTACAAAGCCTGCAATCGCTATGGGATACTCAATTTTCTGCTCCTTCCCCTCATTGTAAAAGCTCACAGGGATCGAATCTCCTACTCTGTAATCTGTCAGATTCTCTATATGATAATACCGGTAGCGCTCCGGCTCCATTCCCCATATTGTATACCGGTCTGTAGAAACCGCGCCGTCCTTTATCACAATCGCAGACGGCCGGGACGCATCCCGAAGCTCCTCTGCGCCCGCTCCGGCCGCTTCTGCAAATTTTTCCATCGTATCAGAATCCACCTCCAGAAGATTGACCACATGGGTACCCCATGGATACAGCTCCTTAAATTCCTCGTCAGAAAGCTCCTTCCGGTAATTCAGCTGATAAATGTCCTTCATCGCCTCCCAGTATTCCCTGCCGTACACTTCCTCCGGGACTTCCCCTGCATAGGTTCCGTCCCCCCACAAAACCGTCTTCTCCACACCCGGATCCTGCCGAATCTCCTGTACAACCGCCTGATAGCTCTGAGTAAGCCCATTTCCAAAGAGCGTATAATCATACTGCTCCCCGGATACAGAAAACATGCCCCTGTCATCGATTTTCTCATGCATGATCTGATGTATTGCGCCAGAGCCAAAGGCTGTTACCACAAGAATCACCATAAAAACGGAAGCGGCCGTAATCATAGCCCTTGTTTTCCTTCTCTGTCTGGCCAGCGTATTTTTTGCCAGCATCCCCTCCGCGCCCCATCTCCTGAGTGCAGACAGATTCATAGCATAGCCCCGCTTACGTCTCTCCGTATTTCCGCGGATACATTCAATCGGCCCGATCCTGCCGATTTTTCTGGCCGGAAGCCACGCGGCAAGCAGCACGGTCATGGTACTGATCACTATGACCAGCAGAATATTTTCCACAGAAACACTGATAGAAACCGGACACTTCTCCACAATCTCTTCCAAACCCATAATCCCGCCGAGAAGCGGCCTTAATCCCTTCATCGCAAGCAATATAATACCGATACCGGACAGGATTCCGGCAGGCAGTGCAAAAATCAGCAGATATACCGCTTCAAAATAAATACTGCTCCGCTTCTGTCTCCCTGTTGCCCCGACAGAGCACAACATTCCCAGATATCTGCTCCGCTCCTGAAAGGACATATGAAATACATTATAAATCAGCAGGATCGAACAGATCATGATCAGTGCTGTAAACAGTACCGTCATAAACCTGACAATGATATTGATCGTTCCCTCTGAGGAATTTGCAGAAAACACCAACAGATAATTGTTAAAATCAATCTCATGCGTTCCGGCAATCTCTCGTAAAATCACCGTATAATCCTCTGGAAGCTTTTCCAGATCCAGAATGATGCTTAAGTTAAAGCTTTCCATTGTTTCAGCTCTTTCTTCCGAAAGAAATGTCAGAGCCGTATAGCCGGCGGCAGAGCCCTGCTCATATGACGGCGTCTCCATAATGCCGGTAATCTGATAGCGTTCTGTCTCCCCGGTATATTCCTTATTTTCCCGGAAGCTTGTATTTTCCTCATAAAATGGAAAATCCTCCGGCACCTCTATTGTTTCTCCGCATGTTAATGTAAGCCCTGAAAACGGAAATACGATTTCCTTCGCTTCCTCGTCAATTCCTGTAATGGAACGCCGGAAAAATTCTGCGTCGATCCTGTCCCCGGCTGAAATATCCCCGCCGTCATCCAATGCGCTCCTGCTAATGAGCAGTTCTCCTTCCCGCTCTGGAAGCCGTCCCTCTACGAGGCTGATATTCATCCAGTCAAAGCACTTCCCTGTATAGCTCTTGACATTCAGATATGGTCTTTCCTTATTTCCCGACTGGTCAAACATGGTATTTCCAAGATACGCAGATACCGCTGTTTCCTTCACATAGGGAAGGCTAAGAACCTCTTCATATTCCTTCTCTCCGATTCCATACATTGATACATGCCATTTGCCGTCCTTTAATGACGATGCCTGTTCCAGATAGCCGATGCCGGTATCCTTTCCCACAAAAATACAGGTCATCAGAAGCACCATAAGCATGATCCCTAAAAATGTAACAGCCGTCCGCTTTTTATTGCGCTTCATATACTGTCTGGTAACATAGTAAACAATATTCCGTCTCATGGCATGTCACCTCCGGTCATGCGGATACGCTCATCTCTGGTAATACGGCCGTCCTCGATACTCAGCATCCGGTCTGCCTGAAGCGCAATGCTCTCATCATGCGTAATCAGAAGCAGTGTCTGTTTCTGGCTGCGGTTCGACCTTTTTAAGATTCGGATAATCTCTTCCCCGTTCTTCCGGTCCAGATTGCCGGTTGGTTCATCGGCAAGTAAAATAGCAGGATGATTATAGACAGCCCGCCCGATGGACACCCTCTGCTGCTGTCCGCCGGAGAGCTGTCCCGGCAGATTATTTCTTCTATCAGTCAATCCCATCTGCTCTACGATCCTGTCCAGACGCTCTTTGTCTAAGGGCCTTCCATCCAGAAGATGGGGCAGTACAATATTCTCATCCACATTCAGCACCGGAAGCAGATTATAAAACTGATATACCAGTCCAATCTGCCTTCTCCGAAAAATAGCAAGCTTGTTTTCACTCAGCTTATGGATATCTGTACCGCCGATCCGCACACACCCCTCTGTCGGCTTATCCACGCCGCCAAGAATATGCAGAAGCGTAGACTTCCCGCTGCCCGACGGCCCTACGATCGATACAAATTCTCCTGCCTCCACAGAGAAGGAAATTCCGTCCAATGCCTTCACACAAGCATTCCCTGAACCATAGATTTTTGACAGGTTTTCACATCTTAATATTTCCATGCTGCTATGCCTCCTTCCATCACAGTCTGCCGTGATGCTTCCATGCTTCTATTCTATCCGGCCTTGGTGACTCTACAGTGAATCCTTCCGTGACAATTCTGTCACTATTTTATAGTTCCTGCTTATTGGCTGTCAATCTGTTAGATGTTACTTTTCCCAGAGCTCCGTCCTGCCCGGCGCGCCTTGGCATAGGAAAAAGGTTCCGAAGAATAGATTTCTCCAGAACCTTGTTCTTATTTTATAAAATTCTTCCATACCGCTTCGCCGCAAAATAGATCAAATCCCTCAGCTCATCGGTAAGCTCTTCCTTTCTCACCCTCCATTTCCAGTTATTCCCCGTTGTAGAGGGTACATTCATCCGCGCCCTGTTATCATATCCAAGCCAGTCCTGCAGAGGTATCACACACAGCTTGGACACGCTGGCCATCGCCGTACACACAAGCGGAAGATACATCTCTTCATCCGGCCGGTAAGTCTCACACAGATACTCCCTGACCATCTTCCTTTCCTCTTCCTTAAGTCCCCCGCAGAACCATCCGGTAACCGTCTCATTGTCGTGGGTGCCGGTATATACCACGCTGTTTTTATCATAGTTATGGGGCAGATAATCATTGGCGCTTCCCGAATCTCTGGAATCAAATGCAAATTCCAGCACTTTCATTCCCGGATATCCGCTGTCAGAGACCAGCTTTCTCACAGAATCAGTTACATATCCCAAATCCTCTGCGATAATCTCCTGCTCTCCAAAGACCTCCCGCACCTTCTCAAACAATGCAATTCCCGGTCCCTTTTCCCAGTGTCCGTTTCTTGCGTCCTCTGCTCCGTATGGTATTGCATAATACTCATCGAATCCCCGGAAATGGTCAATCCGGACTACATCATACATGCGGAAGCAGAAGCGCAGCCTCCGCATCCACCACTCAAAACCGGAAGCCCTGTGATAATCCCAATTATAGAGCGGATTCCCCCACAGCTGTCCCGACGCGGAAAATCCGTCCGGCGGACACCCTGCGACAGCCAGCGGATACCCCTGCTCATCAAATTGAAACAGCTCCCTGCCTGCCCAGGCGTCTGCGCTGTCCATGGATACGTAAATGGGGATGTCCCCGATGATCCCGATTCCCTGACTGTCTGCATAACCTTTAAGCTCCAGCCATTCCCTGTAAAATTCAAACTGCAAAAATTTATAAAAGCTGATTTCTTTCTCAAGCTCTTTGGACTTCTCCCTTAACGACTGCTCTTCCCGGAATTTCAAGGCGTCCTCCCACACCGTCCAGGGCTTTCCTTCATGCTCGTCCTTAAGCGCCATAAACAGCGCATAATTATCCAGCCAGTCCTGTTCCTCCTGCTGAAACCTTAAGAAATCCGCATTCTCCCATACCCGGCTTCTTTCAAATGCTGTCTTTAGCAGATCATACCTGTTCTCATACAGCGCCCCGTAATCGACATACCTTGCATCCTCTCCGAGCCCGGCGCTCCCGCACTCCTCCTCGGTAAGCCACCCATAGGATACCAGCCGTTCCAAACTGATAAAATACGGATTCCCGGCAAATGTAGAAAAGGACTGGTAGGGCGAATCCCCGTACCCCGTAGGCCCTAGCGGCAGAATCTGCCAGAAACTCTGTCCTGCCTCCTTTAAAAAATCCACCCACTCATACGCCTCTTTTGAAAAACATCCAATCCCATAGCGGGAAGGCAGGCTGCTTATCGGAAGTAATATCCCGCTCTTTCTCATCTTGGCTCCTCCTGTCCGTTCACCAATCTCAACCAGAACTATGCAGTGGTCTAAAATGGCAAGCTCTTTTTCCCCGGAAAACATCACTCTGGGAAAATAAATCTCCACAGGATATTTCGGACAGATATCGTCAATACATAAGTCTTTCTTTATTAACCTTTTACCGCACGGAGCACTTCTGTACCCGCCTGTACAGTTCCATCAGCCAGCACTTCAATTTTGCTGTACTCATCGGAATTGCAGATCACCATAGGCGTCACCAGCGGATAGCCGGCGGACTGAATTCCCTGCATATCAAATTCCAGCAGTACGTCGCCTTTTTTCACAGCATCACCTACGGCCGCCTTGCAGTCGAAGAATCTGCCATTCAGCTGAACCGTATCCATGCCTACATGAATCAGAATTTCCATACCGCCTGATACGGTAAGCCCTACGGCATGCTTGCTGTCAGGAATTACGCTTACGATGCCGTCACAAGGTGCTGTAATCCTGCCTTCCTCTGGAACGATTGCAAGTCCCTGTCCTAAAATTCCCTGGCTGAACACTGCATCCTCTACCTGCTCCAGCGGAATAACCTTACCGGAAAGCGCCGCGCACAGAACGGTCTCCTCCGGCTGGCTCTCAGAAGCCGCATTTTGTTTCACTTCAGGCATGGGTGCAGATGCTTTCGTTTCTTCTGGCGCATCCTTATATCCGATTGTATAAGTCAGGACAAACGCCACAGCCATTGACACAACATTTACCACAAGATACAGCGGTAATTGATTGTTTAAATACAGGAGCGCTCCCGGGATCCCTGTCAGCGCCTGCCTGAGCCATATTACCGCAGGTACCGATCGGATTGAGCATATTCCAGCCGGTCTGGGACAGCATGCTGATTTCCAAAAAGTTCAGAATATGATGGATTCCAAAAATACCAAGTAATTGTCCGAAGCAGCCATAAACCAGACCGCCCAGTCCAAGCGGAAGTACCAGCAGCCTTTCCACTACCGCAAGCACAACCAGTTCTACCTGATGGAAAACCGGACCGATCACAAACAGCGCCAATACAATGCCGGATAACATAGTCAGGAAAGGCGTAATGATCAAATCCAGAGAATCCGGGATTTTTTTCTTGAGAAACTTCTCAATCCGGCTTCCCACAATACCGGTAATAAACGCAGGAAGGACGGAGCCCTGATATCCTACCACCGGGATAAAGCCGAAAAAGTAAAGCGGAGACGCTGTCTGCTGTCCGACCTCATAAGCATTCGGCAGCGCCGGATTCACGAGCATCAATCCAAGAACAATACCGATGACAGGATTCCCTCCAAAAATGCGGAAGGTCGACCAGCACACCAGCGCGGGCAGGAAGGAAAATGCGGTGTCCGTCAGCACCTGGGTAAAGAAAATAAGGTTGCTGGGAAGGCTTGCAGGAGACATGCCAAACAGATTCAAAAATGCTTCCTGGGTCAGAAGCCCCCGCAGTCCCATAAAAAGACCTGTGGCTACCAATACCGGAATAATAGGAACAAACACATCACCGAACACACGGACAGCACGCTGAAAAGCATTGCCTTCCTTTTTAACAGGAGCTGCATTCACGGTTACACTGTCTCCCAAAATAGACTGGACTTCATCATAAATCTTGTTTACCAGACCCGTACCAAAAATAATCTGATACTGCCCGGAATTAAAGAAGCTTCCCTTAACCTTGTCAAGGTTCTCTACCGCGTCCATGTCGATTTTTTCCTTGTCCGCAGTGATAATGCGCAGCCTGGTTGCACAGTGGGCAACGGATTGAATATTTTCCCTGCCGCCTGCCAACTCAATAACTTTTTCTGCAATTTGTCGGTTTTCCATAACTTTAATCATTCCTTTCTTTTTATAGTGTAAAATATTCCAGTCGTTCTCCCTGCTGTAATCCGGCATACTCAACCCGAAGATTCTCTGCATCGGTAAAATACCGCATGGAGAAGACAACTGCTCCGTCATTCACGAATATCTCCGCCGAGGAGTTATCGCTGAAAACCTGAAGTTTGTAAAGTTCCGAAAGAGCGATCCGCCTGCTTTGGATCTCCCCGTCAGCCCAATCCGCCCGGTTCACCTGAAGTATTCCGATTTCCGGATCATATTCCAAGCTTACCGTATGGTTCCTGATAGACAGCGACAGCGGTAAATCCCCGCCCTTTCGCATCAGCAGCAATTCAAACTGTCCGTTTTCCGTATCAAAGCTTCCCTGCTCTTCCATATATGTCCGGGCATTATGCCGGAGCGCGAATACCTCTTCGACAGGCCTCTGATAAAGCGTGTTTTTTTCCCATGTAAGAACTCTGGGAAGAGCCAGACAGTGGATGTATCCGAATTCTCTGGTAGGGCATGCCTCTTCCTGCTTCTCGCTCATTCTGGACATCCAGCCCGTCATAATCCGCCGTCCCTTACTATCTATAAATGTCTGCGGGGAGTAAAAATCAAATCCGGCGTCAAACAGCCGCCGTTCTCCCTCCGGAACAAAGATTTTTTCTTCTTCATGAAAGGTTCCCGGAATATAAGCCGCATAGCTTGTCACCTCTTCCCGTTCCCCTGACTCGTCCCGTATCCAAGCCCTCTTCTGGGGACAGCAGACCAGAATATCTGTCTCGCCGCCCAGCGAAAACAGATCCGGGCACTCACATACCTGATCCAAATCATGACTGTATAAGATTTTCTCATATTTCCAATGAAGGAGATCTGTGGATGAATACAGTGCAACCGCTCCGGTCATATCTTTTTTCTGCGCTCCCACCAGCATCCACCAGCTGTCTTTTCCACGCCATACCTTAGGATCTCTATGATGCTGGGTAAAGCAATCCGGTGTATCAATTACTTCCTTCTGCTTCACAAATACACGTCCATTGTCAGAAATTGCAATGCATTGCCGGCTCTTTCTTATATTATTGTCCTTATTGCTGCCGGTATAGAATATGTACAGCCTTCCGTCATGTTCAATACTGCTCCCGGAGTGGATTCCATGGCGGTCCTCCTCCCGGTCCGGTACCAGAGCCGTTCCCTGACTTTCCCAGTGGATCATATCTTTAGAAGTAAACAGCCCCCATTCCTTATAGGTATGGTCAAGCCGAAAACGATTCCACTGATGGAAAAAATAGTAGGTGTCCTGAAACTGGATGAGACCGTTCGGATCATTCAAAAGTCCCCTTGGCGGCTCGATGTGGTATGACATTTTATATGGATTCTCCATGCTGTACCTCCCTCCAAATGCCCTTCCAGGGCTCGATCATTCATAAGCTTTTTCTTATTTGCAAATGCATTGTATCATTCTGCCCATGGAAATTGGTATGGAAAATCCAAACAATAATATGGAAATTTCTAAGATTTCAAGAAACATGCATCAAACAGTGCTATAATACAGTCATGAGAGAATATGCAGACAAACTTACCGACAAATCCAAAAAAAGCATATCTGATTTTGTATTTTATAACTGTGGGATCGAACAATGCGAAGGAGGACAATTCTACGGCCCTAAACGGCGGGATTATCATTTTATTCATTTCGTCGTGAAGGGAGAAGGCACTTTACAGATACAGGACAAGTCCTATCCCGTCCATCCCAACCAGCTTTTCATTGTGCCAGCCGATGAGGTTTCCACATACTGCGCCAGTATGGAAAATCCATGGAAATACTGCTGGATTGGTTTCCTTGGCATCCAGTCCGGCCGGTTTCTCCGCTCGCTGATGCACTGCGGCCCCAAACGTTTTGTTCTTGACTGCAGAAACGTCTCTTTCTATGAACGGCAGATCGAGCATATCCTGAACATATCAGGCAAACAGCTTTCTACCCATCTGCAGTCCAATGGGATCATGTACAACCTGATCGGAACGCTGCTGGAAGAGCTGGGTGCAGACGACCCGGAGGATCTGGATATATCCATTCCTTATCAGGCAAAGCAGTACATGGAAATGCACTATCACAACAGCCTTCAAATCGCAGATGTAGCGGAAGCTGTGGGCGTGCATGCAAATTATCTTGCTAATATTTTTCAGGAGAAGTATCATGTAACGCCGAAGCAGTACCTCTCTAACCTGAGAATTAAAAAAGCCTGCAAGCTGCTGTTAGACACAGATCATCCGGTTTATATCATTGCAAATTCTGTAGGCTTCACCGATCAACTGGCCTTTTCAAAATTTTTCCGGAAGACGATTGGAATACCGCCTTCTGATTACCGTATGCAAAGGAGGAACACTGATGTCAAAAATTAACATTCTGTACGACGCCGAGAAACATCTGTTTCATCTGTCCAATAGCAAAATCAGCTATTCATGGAGCTAAAGGATCATATCTGGCTGCTGCACCGGTACTAGGGACCGCGGCTGAATGCTTATTACGGCTCCAACTGCCCCGCCGAGGTGAAACGTACCTTTGCCGCCGCACCCAATCCAGGGTCTCCTGCATTTTCTCTGGAGACGGCGCCTCAGGAATTTTCCTGTCCCCATCAGGGAGACTACCGGGATCCTTCTCTGATGATACGCAGGGAAAACGGATATCCTGCCGGAAGGATGCAGTATCAAAGCTTTGAAATCACAAACCAGCTGCATATTCCCGACGGGCTGCCTCACATACGGCCTCTGGAAAACAAGGAAGCCGGAACACTGTCCGTCTATTTTCAGGATACCGTGAGCAAAATCCGGCTGACATTGCATTATTCTATTATAGAGGACAGCGCCGCCGTCATCCGCTCTGTCCAAATTACCAACCAAGGAACCGAACCCGTCTGGGTTGAGCGCGCTCTCAGCGCATTAATAGACACTGCATATACCAATGAACAACTGGTTACATTTTACGGCACTCATCAAAAGGAATTCCACCAGCTTTATACAAAACGTTTATTTCCGCGCAGATGGGCTGAACATGAACGCCCTGTTCTTCTCAACAGCTGGGAAATGTGTTATTTTGATGTGTCTGAGGAAAAAATGCTGCAGGTGATCCAGAAGGCAGCAAATCTGGGATTTGAGCTGGTAGTCCTAGATGACGGCTGGTTTGGCCGCCGTAACAACAGCAAAAGCTCTCTGGGCGACTGGGAGGTAAATACAGAAAAATTTCCAGACGGCCTGACTCCTTTTCTGGAATGCGCCCGTAAAAATAACATGCAATTCGGCATCTGGTTTGAACCGGAAATGATTTCACCGGACAGCAGACTGATGCGGGCACACCCTGACTGGCACGCGCAGATTCCCGGTTACACTCCTCTGCCGGGACGAAACCAGTTGGTTTTGGATTTGACGCGGCTCGAAATCCAAGATTATGTTCTGGAGACACTGAGCAGCTTTCTCAGACTATATCCTGTTTCCTATGTGAAATGGGACATGAACCGGCACATAACAGATCCGGGGTCGCTTACTCTGCCCCACGACCGCACCGGCGAATTTTTCCACCGGTATATATTGGGCCTGTACCGTATCTTGGATCAGTTAACTGCCCGGTTTCCGGATATTTTATTTGAAAACTGTTCCAGCGGCGGCGGACGGTTCGACGCGGGCATGTGCTTTTACATGCCGCAGACCTGGTGCAGCGACAACACAGACGCACTGGACCGGCAGGCAATCCAGTATGGCGCATCCTATCTGTTTCCGCCGTCCGCCATTACCAGCCATGTATCTGCCGTTCCCAATCATCAAACCGGAAGGCAGATTCCTTATTCCACCCGGACAGCGGCAGCATCTTCTGCCAATATGGGCTATGAACTGAATATTCTAGATCTGTCTCCAGAGGAAGAGGAACAGATAAAAACACATTTATCCGAATACAAAGCCAGAAGAAACCTTCTGACACTAGGAAAATTCTACCGCCTGCAGTCTCCGTTTGATAACCGGAACTGTGCCTGGATGATAATGGATCAAAATAAAGAGCAGGCTGTTATATACTATTTCATCAGAGAATATGATACTGCCGCCCTTTCTTACCTTTTAAAGATTCCATATCTGGATGCTGACAAAATATATATGGAAGAAAATTCCGGAAGACGCTTTACCGGAGAAGAACTGATTCATGCCGGGCTTTCTATAAAACCTGTTTCTGGCGACTTTCCTGTAGTAGAACTGAACCTGACTGCTGAAAATATAATGTAACAAAATGTAACCGCCTTTGATTGATACATCTCTTATCAAACGGCGGTTATATTATATCATATATTTTAAAAAACTTTGTTCAAAACGGTTCCATAGAATCATCTTTTTTACACAATCTGCAGATAATTTTTCAGGGCTTCCACATACAATTCTCCCATCCTGCTGAGTATTGTGTTCTTCCGCGTAATATATCCAATCTCCATAATGCTGTTCTTGTTTAATTCATCATCTTCAAATGGCACGGCGATATACTCTCCTCCGTTTAATTCCTCACAGATAATACCGGAACACAACGTATACCCATTCAGCCCCACCATAAGATTCAGCATCGTCGCCCTGTCATTTGCACGGATGATCCGCGGATATTCATTCGTAGAAAGAATTTCCTCCGCAAAATAAAAGGAACTGTTATCCCCCTGTTCAAAGGACAGGCAGGGATATTCCTCCAATTGTTCAAAACAGATAGACGTTTCGTTTGCCAAGGGATGATTTTTCCATATATAAACATATGCCTGGCAGTCAATCAAATGATGGAATTCCAAGCCCGCCGACTTTAAAAGCCTCTCCATGGATTTCCGGTTGAAATCGCAGAGGTACAAAATCCCGATCTCGCTCTTTACTGTACTCACATCACCGATCACCTCTGCCGTCTTTGTCTCCCGGATTGCAAATTCATACTTGGACATGTCAAATTCCTTTACCATATCCACAAACGCTTTTACCGCAAAGGAATAGTGCTGGGTAGACACTCCAAATTTCTTCTTCCGTGTACCGCCCTTACCATACTTCTCCAGCACGCTCTCATACTGGCCGTAGATCTGTTTCGCATACAGCAGAAATTCCGCCCCGTCATTGGTCAGGGTAACTCCTCTGCCTCCCCTGCGGAAAATTGTAATTCCAAGCTCCTTTTCCAGTTCTTTGATTGCGCTCGTAAGAGACGGCTGGGACACATACAGAAGCTCCGCCGCCTTATTCATAGACTTCATCTCTGCGATTGTAATAATATAATTTAATTGTGTTAGCGTCATTTATTAATCCCCAATCTAATCACATTCAACTGCTGCCAGATCATATTTCACCACATCCATATTTAACGTTCCATCTGCATAGAAGGAAATCCCTTCTGCCGCCTGATCCGTATACATGGTTGCTGACAGCACCTGTTCCCCGCCATTTACAAAGACCTCCACGCTGAACCGGTCCAGAATAATTCTAAGCTTCAGTTCTCCGTCCACAGGATGTACCAGGCTGCGGCGCTGATGGATGCTGGCTCTTCTGGAGCCCGAGAATTTCCTGTCTATCTTCAATATGGATTCCCTCGGACGGAAGCTTAAAGAGGTATGATACCTCTCATTCTGCGCAAACCGGACAGCAAATTTCTGATATAGATTCTCCAGGTCTCCCGGACGGATGATCACCTCCATATCAATCTTTCTTCCCTTAATTCCATCCAGCCAGACATTCTCTGCAACTGTCACGCCCTTATATTCCACTTTATTACGCCGCATCCCATCCAGCTCTCTTATGGGTATCTGATACAGCCTGCCGTTTCTCACCGACAATTCTCTTGGAAGGCTCATCTGTCCAAACCAGTGTTCTTCCGGAGAACGGATTCCGCAGGAATCCCAGTTCTGCATCCACCCGATCATCACCCTGCGGCCATCCGGCGTCACCACCGTCTGCGGTGCATAAAAATCAATGCCATAATCTATGGACTGATTATGCATTTCCTGAAACACACCGGTTTCCTCGTCAAACTCACCAATCAAACAGAGCGTGCCGTTTCCATTATGGTACTCAAATCCTTCCGGAAGCATGTCCTGCGGGCTGGTAAGCAGTACCCATCTTCCATCCAGTTTAAAAAGATCCGGACACTCCCACATCTTCCCAAACCGGTTATAATTAGAAACCAATACGCTCTTAAATTCCCACTGAAAGGCATCCTTACTGGTATAGAACAAAATCTGTCCGCTTCCGTCTGCCGGCCGGTTACCTACAACACAGCAATAAGTCCCATCCTCTTTCCTCCACACCTTTGGGTCGCGGAAATCCGTCCTGCTGCTTCCTTCCGGAATGTCTGTTCCATCCAGCACCGGATTCTGTTCATATTTCTCATAGTCTACGCCATCTCCCACAGCAATGCACTGGGTCTGCACCTCCCGGTGAAGGCCATACTTCTGGCGTTCTCTGGATACGCCCGTATACATCAGCATCTGCCTGCCGTCCGGCAGCTCGATCGCGCTCCCGGAAAAGCAGCCGTCCATATCATAAACCTCATCCGGAGCCAGAGCCGCTGGAAGATACTCCCAGTGCAGCAGGTCGCTGCTCACTGCATGCCCCCAATGCATCGGTCCCCATTTGGACTCATATGGATAATACTGATAAAACATATGATAACTGCCCTTATACCATGAAAAACCATTCGGGTCATTCATCCAGCCTGTACGCGGAGTCAAATGGAATTCCGGGCGTTCCTCTTTCTTGATTATCTTCTCAGAAACCTCCTCATATTTTCTTGCTTCTCGTAATGTCTGACTCGTCATACTAACCTCCTGCATTTAATAATTAATCTAAACATAACAATCTGAGCTTTGTCACTGTTATAATCGGACACATTACCGGTGAAGATAATGTGCCCTCAAATTTTTATTTTGTTTTATCTCGCATCCTCTTTTATCAGAAACACTTGTCCGTCACGGCAGACGACGGAAAGCAAACCGTCATATCCTACGATAGCATCAGAAACTGGCAGGAAACAAAGCATCTATATATCCTAAACTGCGAAAATAGCACCAGCGTACTGCTAGACAAACAGGGGTTTGCATCCGGCAGTTTCCACACCATAGAACCTTATTATAAATAGACGTACCTATTATAGTTTTCCTCCCGAAAGCCAAAAGAGCCGTCCGCCTATTCTCTTCACTTTCTTCCTATGAAAAGAATAGGCGGACGGCTCTTTCTCCACTGCAAAGCGGCCGCACTAAACCCCCGGCACCGGAACAGCCCGGAACCCATTTGCGCTCCTGTCCATCACAACCTGTTCATCACTTCCTGTATCAAGCACTGTATTCTGAACCGATTCCTTTTCTATCTGTACCGTTGTCACAGGAAGCTCTTTCAATTCCCGGACGGTCAGCAACGCATCGACCTGCCTTGCAAAGCAGGAATCCGTCTCGGCATCGGGCTCGTCCGCCGCTCCGGCGCTTGCCACAATATGATTATTAGAAATATAATTTCCTTTCCCAGACACAACATGTATGATAACAGGCCGGACATTTTCCGGCTTAATATACCGCTCCTCTATCACTTCCGAAATATGGTTGGCCATAATGCTATTATAGTTCCCGTTGATATGCAGAAGTCCGTGCAGATCATCCAGTCCGTTATCGTGCATCTGCATCGGCGGCCATGGTTCATGATCCCGCAGCAGATGATTCGACGCGATCAAGTTCTCCGAACAGTTTCCCTTGAATTCAATCATTCCCGGATAAAAGGAATGCAGTCTGTTGCTTGTAATGGAAGATCGTGCCACATTGTCAAAGCAGACGCTGCTCGCTCCCCGCGGAAACACATTATTCGCCGTGACCAGAAGCGCCCCAAAATTCTGTGCATAGATCGAATAACCCTTATATCCGGCCCCGATCAGGTTATCCGTGATCTTAGAAGCCTGTCCCCAGCCCCGAAGCTCGATACAGCTTCCGCATTCAGCTATAAAATTATCGTGGATACTTAAGGCATCTGCATGATAAATGGTAACGCCATGCTCTAAATACACCATCCCCATACCCGTAATACGGACGGAATCATTTGCACTCGCCGCATAAATTCCTGTTTTCCCGTTCACATAGGTATTTTCCGGATTCTCATCCCCGGAACCGTCATCCACAAAATGCAGGCCGTCGATACAGAAATCGGCAAACTCGACCGAACTGATCCTTGGGTTTCCATCTCTCTTAATGTAAAACGCCGCGCCGCCGCTTTCTTCACAGCCAATTCCCACAGGGATATCCACCAGAATACGGCTTCCTCCGGGCCACAGCTCTTGCAGATCCTTCCACTCATTTTCCGGCACATTAAAACGGATACTGGAAGAAGTGAAGCCATGGCCGGAACCCATGATCTTCAGATAACTGATGTCGATCACTGCCTGCGTAACAAGACGGTAGTCACCTGTCGGGATATAGATCACTGCACCCGGCTTTCCTCCTTCATTCTTATCAGCATCTGCCTGCCTGCTCTTCACATCTGCAATGATGCTGTTTATCACCTCCCCGATATCCTCATAGGGATTACCGACAGGCCATTCTGTCACATCATAGTAATTTTTGCCAGCCATGGCTAAATCCTCCTCACCACTTTAATACTAACTTTTGTTCCGCTCGTAGTCCCTCATTCTCCCGTAGGCTTCCATCACATATCAAACAAAGTTTCCTATGTGATAGCAAAGCACTCCTTCAGCCCGCAGGACTCATAGTCCCTAATTACCACTTTACCGCCATATGCGCGGATTTTCAACTGATTCTGTTCACTCGAAGCAAATATATTGTTGGAATGATTATTCTGATACCGGTCCGTAAATATCTCAAGGCTGCTCTGGTCAGATAAAATATGCACATCCAGTTCCTTTTTTCCCTTCAGATACATCACGCTTCTTGAAACTCCTCTGCTCCAGCCATCCGACTCATTCCTGTCTACACTCAATTCTGCCTTTTTGAAATCAAACAGACATATCGTCTTCTTTCCCCCGCCGCAACGCAGGGCAAGCTCCATCCTGTCAGCATCGGACTCTTCCAGATCTACCTTGAACTTTAGTTCAAAACATACCCCGTCCCCGGCTGTCAGCGTTTTTTCTTCTTCCGCCGCCACAAAACAGCTCTCCTGCTTTGGATCCTCACGCAGGCTTTCCAATTCTGCAATCGGAAGAAACTGCAGTGTACCGTCCTCCATCATACGCACTTCTCTCGGAATATTAAAGAACCCGCACCAGCCTTCTCTGTAAGTAGGACCCCAATCCTTCCACAAGGGCATCCACTCCCATTCGTTCGCCCATCCGACGATAATCCTTCTTCCGTCCGGCGCGGCAAAGGACTGCGGCGCATAAAAATCAAATCCCCAGTCAATCTCACCGTTCACATGAGAATAAAACTTTCCTGTCTCATAGTCAAAATCTCCGACCATATATACAGCCGTATGCTCGCCCGAACCCATAGGAGAAAACATCAGGACATATTTGTCACCCAGCGGATAAAAGTCCGTACATTCCCACATGTACCCCCACTCTCCACGGCTCTCAGCCATTACGTTAAAAAATGTCCAATGCAGCATATCTTTTGAACGGTAAAGCAGGGCCTGCGCTTTATGATCACGGCTTGCGCCGCATACCATATAATAAGTATCCCCATGCTTCCACACCTTCGGATCACGGAACTGATCCGGTACTACGCCCTCCGGTGCGGTCAACACCGGATTTCCCTCATATTTCTCAAAATGGACCCCATCCTCACTATACGCAATGCATTGGGTATGCTCAAATCCTTTTCCATGATGGGCCGCGCTCGTATACATCAAAAACAATTTCCCGTCATGTTCGATCGCGCTTCCCGAAAAGCATCCGCCCCGCATGTGGTCATCGTAGCTTTCACTTGGCGCCAGTGCAATGGGCAGGTACTCCCAATGGAGCATATCATCGCTCACCGCATGTCCCCAGTGCATATAATCCCAAAAACCATAATACGGATTAAACTGGAAAAAGAAATGGTATTTCCCCTTATAATAAATCAACCCGTTCGGGTCATTGATCCATCCGGTCTGACCCATAAAATGGTAATGCTGGCGCATCTTACCCTTTTTTACAATATCCTTCTTTTTCTCGATTTCCTGTCCTGCCTCTGAAATTCTTTTCTGCATTAATTCTTTAGACATTAGACTACCCTTTCTAGTAAGCTCCTATCCTTTTACTGCTCCTGCCGTCATACCGCTTACTATATATTTCTGTGCAGCAAGAGAGATGATCATGACCGGGAAGCTGAATACAAACGCACCGGCACACATCGGTCCCAAATCCAGATTGTATGCAGAAAGGAACCCTGCCAGACCGACGGTAAATGTTTTTGCATTTGTGCTCGTGAGAAGCAGCGCAACCAGGAAATCATTCCATGCCAGAAACAGCGTAAAGATAAATGCTGTGGCAAGTCCCGGCGTACAGATCGGCAGGATCACCTTCCGGAACGTCTGAAGGCTGCTCGCACCGTCCACATAGGCAGCCTCGTCAAGAGTCGTCGGTATCCCTTCATAGAAACTTAACATCGTCCACATAACAAAGGGCATATTAATCGCCGCATACACGATAATCAGCGCAAGCCTCGTATCATACAGCCCCATCCCGCAGATCAGCTCATAAATCGGAACCACAATGCTGGATGTAGGTATCATCTTCAAACACAGGACCAGCACCACCAGAAAAACAGACAATTTTGCGCCGGATCTCTGAATCGCATACGCCGCAAGCGAACCTAAGATCAATGCAATAACAGTACTGATAACTGCCGCCGACAAACTGTTTACAAAATACTGCGCCGCGTCCATCCGCTCAAACAATCCCTGAAAATTCTCCACCGAAAAGACCTTCGGAAAAAACTTCGGCGGAACTGCAATAACCTCTGAGCCCTTCTTGAAAGAACAGCACACGACATATATATATGGGAAAAGCCAGAATACAGTAAGAATTACAGACAGCGCAATCCCTATACTCTTTCCTATGCTCATTTTTTTCTTCATCTTAATCCTCCTTACCCTCATCTGCCTCTAGCTTATCTTTTTCTTTGGATTCCACAAGCTCTGCATAAATACCAATGTAAAGATAACTAATACAACAATGAAGATAACTGCCATAGCACTTGCATATCCAACCTGATTGTATCTGGCCAGTGTCTTGTAAATAATGATACTAATCGTTTCGGAGGAACTGTTCGGCCCGCCCTCCGTCATAGCCCAGATAATGTCAAATGTCCGCGCCGCATCAATAATCCTGACAGACAGTGCCGTCAAAAGAACCGGCTTGATATTCGGAAGCTTGATCAGCATGATCTGCTGGAACATGCTGGCTCCGTCAATTTTTGCAGCCTCCAGCATGCTGGAATCCAGTCCCTGAAGCCCGGCAAGAGTCATCAGCATCATAAACGGTGTTGTCAGCCATATATCCGCAATACAGCAGGCAAGCAACGACCATTTCGTATCTGCAAGCCACAGGATATTACTGCTGTCAGCCAGGATCCCGACTCTTGTAAGCAGTTCATTTACAATGCCAAAGCTGGAGCTCATCATTAATTTCCACGTAAGGCCCGCAACCAGCGGCGCGATCATCAGCGGCGCCATCATCAGAGAACGGATGACCTTGCTTCCCCGGTAATTTAGTTCAAAGAACAGGGCAAACAATAATCCGATAATCGTTTCCATTCCCACCGCAATCACAATATATACCAGTGTATTTTTCAGCTGCTTTAAGAAACCGCCTGCCGTAAACGCCCGCACATAATTATCAAATCCAATAAATGTTTTTTCTCCGGTTATTCCTATATTAAAGAAACTGTCAATCGTCATCGTGATAATGGGATATATCAAAAAAGCCCCCATAAATACTGCGCCGGGCAGAAAGAAAAGTAACAATGTTTTTCTTGAAATTAATCTCATTCTATTTGTCCTCTATTTTGAGAGAAATACCCTCAGAAAACCTCATTTCCATTTTCTGAGGGCATTACTATGGCAGGACTTTTCCGGCATTCCTGCCGTCTTCAAAAAGTCCATTAACTCTTGTTCTTTGTCTGACTATTGGCCAATAGCCTCAATCTCAGCCGCCGCTGATTCCAGTGTAGATTCCACATCCGCTCCGCCAAGACAGGACTCAACAACGCCAATCAATACCTCTTCAATCTGTGACCATGTAGTTACCATCGGCCTTGCCTGTGACTGAGATGCATCCAGCGTCTCAAGCACTGCTAATGTATGCTCGTTTCCGGCCTCTTGTCCCGCCTCCTCATATACAGAAGTCCTTCCTGCGATCTTAAGTGTCAGATCCATGTAATCTCCGTTATGGTCATACATATATTCCACATATTTTAAAGCCATCTCTTTGTTAGCAGAATTCTTCATCACACACTCATACCAAGGGCCTGTTGTTGCACCAATCCCTGCGCTTCCGCCGATCATCGGAGCGCATCCGACCTTGTCTGCTCCCAGCGCTTCTACTGCCGCCGGATACTGATGGCTCCAGTTCAGCTGCATAGCAGTCTTCTCATTGGTAAATAGTTCCTGAGACTCTGTAGCCGCAGTTGCAAGAGAATCTGCCGGTGTATAATCCGCATCTGCATTCTCTACCATAAAATTCAGGGCATCCACATATGCCTGATCTGTAATGTTCACATTGCCGTCTTTGTCAAATACAAGTCCTTCCGCTCCCGCCTGGCAGGCAAAATCAAGGAATGAACAAACTGCATCGGAACCGCTTCCGAATACGGTTGTTCCATACATATCATCCGTTGCGAGCTCTTTCGCAAGCGCCTGATACTCTTCCCATGTCTTCGGAACCTTATCCTCTGAGATCAGGTCTTTTCTGTAGATCAGAATCTTCGCATTTACCCACATTGGATATCCCAGAAGATTACCGTCTATGCTTCCGCTTCCTTCCAGCGTAGGAATGAAATCACTTGTATCCGCATCATTTATCGGCTCGATCGCATCCTTAAATGCCGCAAGCCATACGAAATCCAGACATCCAACGTCATGTGCAGCCTCTCCGGCTTTGATCTCTGTTGAAAGCTTATCATACATACCGGTATAGGCAACCGCATCTACAATGACCTTGCAGCCTGTCTCCTCTTCAAAAGCCGCTGCCGTCTCATTTGCAAGCGCCTCTGCCGGAGAACCGCTCTCCACCAGTACCGTAATACTATTGCCGCCTTCCGTCTTTGCAGCCTCTCCTGCATCGCTTCCGCTTTCTTTCGATCCGCCGCAGCCTGTCAGCATCGTTCCGATCATTGCCGCTGCAATCAGGGTACTCAGAATTCTCTTTTTCATCTTGTCTCCTCCTTCTTTTACTTGTTATCCTTTTACTTTCCTCAGTTACATTGCAATCCCATAATCTTTCTTCCGTAATCTTCTGTCCGTCTACCTTCCACCGGCGGTAATCTTACTCTGATAAACTCCAGATATATTCCAGAAACTTTCCTATGGAATCTCTTTTCCTGCTCCTATTATCCAATATGGAACGCGTTCCATATCCATTAAAAAATAATAAACATTTTCTGGTTCTCCTCCTGTTGTGGAACGCGTTCCATATTGGTGGAAATAAAATAGAGCAGTCCCTCTTTACATTTTCTATTATATTCTCTTTGTTATATATGTCAATAACTTTTTGATTTTTAAATTCTTTTTGTGCAATATATAAAATTCTATACAATCTTTTTTGTCTATTTTCACTATAAAATTGTTGTGTTTCCCTTTCTGAGTTCCGCTTCAAGCACAACCTGTTTATTCCGGTACTCCTTTCCGCTGATCAGATCACACAACAACTGCACCGACTCCTTTGCAAGTCTCTCTATCGGCTGTACTACTGCTGTCATCTTCGGCTCCACAAGCTCCGTAATAAATGTTCCGTCATAAGCAACAAACTTCACGTCCCGCGGCACTTTCAGATGCCTGCGGATCGTCTCATTCATACATTCGACCGCAAGCCAGTCCACAGCAAATACACCGTCAAAATCAAACCCCTGCGAGAATACGCCCTGAACTACCTCCCGATAATATTCTGAATCAAACCGGTTCCACTCCAGTTCATAGGTATAGGTCTCAATACGATGTTCCCTCATAATACGCTCAAACTCATAATGTCTCTCATGATACGGAGACTCAACCGCTGTCGAACCTCTGAAATGCAGAATCTTCTTGCAGCCATTGCGAATTAGGGCCTCTGCCGCCAGACGCCCTCCTTCTTTATGATTCACTGCCACCACCGGGATATGATCCCCCAGATATCTGTCCAGAGCCACAATAGGCTTATGTATCTTCCTGTACTCTTCCACATCCAGCGAATGGACTCCCGTAATTACCCCGTCCACAATATGACGGTTCAGCATATCCAGATATTCCAATTCTGCATTGCTTTCTTTTACCGTACTACAGAGCATCATCTTATATCCGGCCTCATACAGCTCATCTTCCACAAAATCTACAAATTCTACAAAAAACGGGTTGGATACACTGGGAACGATCACAGCAATAATTCCCGTACGCTTATGGTACAGATTTCTGGCCAGCTCATTAGGGGTGTAGTTCAACTCCCGCATGGCAATCTCGATTTTTTCTCTTGTGTCCTCTGCCACATATCCGCTGTCATTCAGCATTCTGGACACCGTGCCCACGCCGACACCGGCTCTCTTCGCAACGTCCTTGATCCCCGCCACTTCTACTTACCTCCTAAAGCCCGCTTCTATTATTTGCGGAATTACGCCCTTATCGCCTTTCCGCTCAATCTGTGGTTTGATATTAGTATACGTTAGAAACCGAAAAAAAATCAAGTTTAACCTGTATCCTGTAGCAATGTCTACTTTTTGCAGGATACAAAATAGCAATAGAGACAGCAGTCCTTATAAACCGCCGCCTCTGCTGAAAATCTATTTCCCCGGCTGCCCATAGTAAGCATTTGCACCATGCTTCCGGTAAAAATGCTTATCCTGAAGCTCCTGCGGAGCCGGTCTGCTATCCGGGTTGAGCCGCTCACATCTTGCCGCCATCTTCGCCGCTTCCTCCAGTACAACCGCATTGTGCACTGCCTCACAGGCATCTTTTCCCCATGTAAAAGGCCCGTGGTTCTTACAAAGCACCGCCGGGGTTGCGGCATAGTCAAGTCCCCGGCTCTCGAATTCGTCTGCGATCACCACTCCGGTATTTCTCTCATATGCCTCGTCGAGCTCCTCCTTCGTAAGATTCCTTACGCAGGGAACCTCGCCGTACAGATAATCTGCATGAGTGGTGCCATAGCAGGGAATCCCTCTGCCGGCCTGTGCCCAGCTTGCCGCCCAGGATGAGTGGGTATGCACGATCCCGCCGATTTTCGGAAAACGGTTATACAGCACCATATGAGTTTCCGTATCCGAGGAGGGATAATACTCCCCTTCTACCTTGTTCCCCTCAAGATCTACAACCACCATATCCTCCGGCTTAAGCTTATCATACTCAACACCGCTGGGCTTAATTACAAACAGACCCTTCTCCCGGTCAATTCCGCTTGCATTTCCCCAGGTAAATGTCACAAGGTTATACCTGGGAAGCAGCATATTCGCCTCGTATACCTCTTTTTTTAACCTCTCCAGCATAAATCTCCACTCCTTTTATACGATCAGCGCCTCTGCCGCCGCCTTTTCTATCGCAATACCCTTCCTATACCTGCGGGCAAATACCTCAAATCCCTCCACATCTTCCTGCTTCGGTTCCATCTTCGAGCCTTTGTTCCCCGCAAATACCTTCTCTGACAGATAATCCGCAAGTGTTTCTCCTTTTTCCTTATTCAGCATATAGGAAGCAAGAAGCGCCATTCCCCACGAACCGCCTTCTCCCGCCGTCTCCATTACAGAGACCGGCGTATTGATCGCCGCCGCAAGAATACTCTGTCCTACGCCCTTTGTTTTGAACAGGCCTCCATGGCCTAAGATTTCATCAAGCTTTGCTTTTTCTTCCTTGAGAAGAATATCCATGCCTGCTTTCAGAGCGCCAAGCGATGTAAAAAGATGTACCCGCATAAAGTTTGCAAGATTGAACCTGCTCTTAGGCGAACGTACAAACATAGGCCGCCCCTCTTCTACTCCGGTAATGTGCTCTCCAGACAGATAGCCATAAGATAGCAGGCCGCCGCAGTCTGCGTCTCCCTCCAGCGCCTTATTGTATAAGGTTCCAAACAGCTGGTTCATATCCACAGCTATACCAAAGCTCTCTGCAAACTCACGGAACAGCCCTACCCATGCATTCAAATCGGAGGTACAGTTATTCGCATGCACCATAGCTGTCAGGCTGCCATCCGGTGTAGTTACCAGATCAATCTCTGGATATACCTTTTTCAGCTCCCGTTCAAGCACTACCATAGCAAATACTGAGGTTCCCGCAGATACATTGCCTGTGCGCTTCCTTACGCTGTTGGTCGCGGCCATGCCGGTTCCTGCGTCCCCCTCCGGCGGGCATACCGGGATACCTGCCTCCAGCGTACCTCCCGCATCCAGAAGCTTTGCTCCTTCTTCTGTCAAAATTCCTGCTGTTTCTCCGGCCGTAAGAACCTTTGGAAGAATTTCCTTTAATGTCCATGGAAATGCCTTGCCCCCGATCAAAGCATCGAATTTCTCTACCTTAGACGCGTCATAATCCTTTGTATCCGGATCAATCGGAAACATGCCGGAAGCATCTCCAATCCCCAGCACCTTCCGGCCTGTCAGCCGCCAATGAACATATCCGGCAAGGGTCGTAATATATGCAATATCCTTTACATGCTCTTCATTATTTAAAATTGCCTGATACAAGTGGGAAATGCTCCACCTCTGCGGAATATTGTACTGAAAAAGCTCCGTGAGAGCCTCCGCCGCCGGAGCCGTAATAGTATTCCGCCAAGTGCGGAACGGCACCAAAAGCTTCTCATCCTTATCAAATGCCATATAACCATGCATCATTGCACTGAAGCCGATTGCACCGACCTTCTTAAGCTTTGTATCATATCTTGCTTCCACATCTGCCGCCAGCTTCCGATAGCTGTCACGGAGGCCTTCCCAGACGTCCTCCAAAGAATAGGTCCATATACCATTTTCCAAACGATTTTCCCACTCGTGATCCCCGGACGCAATCGGCGCATGCGTCTCATCCACCAATACTGCCTTTATCCGCGTCGAGCCGAGCTCAATTCCCAATACCGCCCTGCCGTTCTCAATTGTTTCTCTGCCGTTCATTTGACCATCCTCCTGCTTCTTCTATTTACGATATGCCATACTGTTCCAGAGAAGTTCATTCTTAAACTGACGGATCGTAGTATCTTTATCAATGAAGACAGCCTCAATTCCCATGCATGCCGCCCAGTCTCCCATCTGCTCAGCGGTAAGATCATAGGAGAATGCGGTATGATGTGCGCCTCCTGCCAGAATCCATGCTTCGGCTCCCGTCTTAAGATTCGGCCGCGGTGTCCAGAATGCAGCCGCAACCGGCAGATTCGGCATGGGTTTCTCAACCTTCTTACAGTCTACATCATTGATAATCATGCGGAATCTGTCTCCCAGATCGATCAGGGAGACCGCTACCGCCGGACCTGCCTTCGCCGTAAAGACCAATCTTGCAGGGTCTTCCCTGTCCCCCATGGAAAGCGGCTGTTCCTTGATGCTGATCCTTCCGTCTGCAATACTCGGACACACCTCAAGCATATGCGCCTGCAGGATTCCCTCCTTACCCGGCACCAGATTATAGGTATAATCTTCCATAAAAGAAGTTCCCTTAGCATCCTTCATGCCCTGTGTCATAATCTTCATAATACGGACCATAGCAGCTGTCTTCCAATCGCCCTCTGCACCAAACCCGTATCCCTTTTCCATCAGTCTCTGAATTGCAAGTCCCGGGAGCTGCTTCAATCCGCCAAGGTCGCCGAAATGAGTAACAACTGCCTGATAATTATTTGCTTCTAAAAAACGTTCAAACCCAATCTCAATGCCTGCCTGAGCCGCCGCATGCTCACGGAATTCCTTCTCGTCCCTTCCTTCTAAAAGGATTTCATATTTACTATAATACTCTTCCAGCAGAACGTCAATATCAGCCCTTGACACAGTATTTACCGCGTCTGTGATCTCAGCGATCGGATATGCATCCACTTCCCATCCAAATTGAATCTGCGCCTCTACCTTATCGCCTTCTGTTACGGCAACATTTCTCATATTATCAGCAACACGCATCACACGTACATGACTGCTCTCAATCACGCCCACAGCCGTGCGCATCCAGGCGCCAATCTCCTTCTGCACATCCGCATCTGCCCAGAATCCCACAACAACCTTGCGCTCCATGCCGAGACGGCTGAAAATGTGCCCGTACTCCCGTCCGCCGTGCGCCGACTGATTCTCATTCATAAAGTCCATATCAATGGTATCATAAGGAATCTCCTGATTAAACTGTGTATGAAAATGAAGCAGCGGCTTTCTATATTCCTGCAATCCCAGTATCCAGGATTTTGCCGGCGAAAATGTATGCATCCATGTAATAACTCCTGCACAGTTCTCGTCTGTGTTTGCTTCATTAAATGTCTTCCGGATCAGTTCATTCGTAATAAGCGTCGGCTTCCACAGGATCTTGTATGGAAGATTCCCGGACGCATTCAGCGCTTCCACGATTTTCTGAGCATGCTCTGCCACATGGGCGAGGCATTCATCTCCGTACAGATCCTGTGAACCGGTACAGAACCAAAATTCATAATCCTTCATCTTCAACATATGCTTTCTCTCCTTTTACTTTGCTGATCTCAAATTTTCTTGTTTTCCTGTTTCTATAATAGAAAGCATACTTTCTTCTATCAATTTCTTTACTCTGCCTGTATTTTTAAAAAGTTACCTAATCCGACATCAGAACAAAAGTATGCTCGCACACTCCCTCGTTACCGGATTTTAATCAGCACAGCTTTTGTTCTGCGCGCGCAGCCGCGCATTTTATTTTTGTTATCCGGGAAATCCGGAGGACTTTTCTGGATAATAAAAAAAGATCATCCAAGTACACGATGCCAAATCCAAGAGCCTGATATATACCTGATAATCCCAACCAGCTTTTTTACCTTATGAAAAAAGAAAACCTCCATATAACTGGAGGTTAAGTCGGAGTGACAGGATTTGAACCTGCGGCCTCTACGTCCCGAACAATTCGCGCACTTTGCACTCAAATATCTCTCAATATTCTGTATATGCCTAAACGCGCCTGAATTCCGGGGCTTAAAAGAAGTCTTGACATGAATGTAAAATTACTTTCATCTCATTGTAATATGAAACTGTTAGAATAAGTGTTAGAACGGGCGGATATCAATTAATCAAATCATTGTCTTACCCCTTTACAGCTTTCGTGTCATTCATACTTACACTGCCAGATTAAGATTTCCCGCCTGGTTCATAAATTCACGAAGATTATCAATATATCTATAAGGTGCATACTCCGAGTAGATTTCTGGATTATCCAGTATTACAATCTGTACATCATCCGCCCGGATTGCCTCCAAAGTATTGGGAACACTTCTTGCTTCATTTATACT